>Ga0180221_1000054_pt1 | contig 223466 bp, 211 predicted proteins | sample eDN5th37CKraftMG_FD_151339 | JGI IMG/M metagenome (GOLD analysis project Ga0180221, IMG submission 151339) | Enriched Miracle-Growth compost microbial communities from Emeryville, California, USA - eDNA 5th pass 37_C Kraft MG (version 2) (version 2) ... | reverse complement strand
TCCGCGACAACCTTGCCCGGTTCAATCGCCGTTCCAAACGCTTCTCGAAGACCCATCAGATGCTCGACATAACCCTCGCACTGTTCTTCAACAGACACCTCATCACGAGTCCAATGTAAACACTGCCCCGTCGACGGGACGGGGAAACGCGGGCAGGCGCCCGCGTTCGCTCATTTCGTCCGGCGCGTCACATGCACGGGCGCCGTCGCCTCGATCGGTCGTGCCGTGCGTCCGCCGTGGCCCGAGACGGCGCTGCCCGCATCCGACGCCAGGCCGACGAAGAACAGCGCTGCCGTCGCCGAGATCGCCGCGACGAGGTAGAAGGCGATGTGGAAGTCGCCCAGCACCAGCGGCCCGCCATGGACCTGCGTGCAGACTTCCAGGATGCCGCCGGCCACGGCCACGCCCAGCGCGATGCTGATCTGCTGGAAGACGGCGGTGATCGGCGTCGCCTTGCTGGTGTCGGCCTCGGTGACTTCCGCATAGGCGAGCGCGTTGATGCCGGTGAAGAACATCGAGCGAATGAAGCCGCCCACCAGCAGGATGGCCAGCATCAGGGGGTAGGGGGTTTCGGGCGTGAAGAGGCCGTAGACCCCGATCGTTGCCGCCGAGATCAGTGAGCCGAAGATCAGCACGCGGCGGAACCCGGCCCTGCGGAACACCCAGGCGGTGACGAGCTTCATGCCGATCGCGCCGATCGCCGAGACGAAGGTGATCATGCCCGACTGGAACGGCGTCAGGCCGAAGCCGATCTGGAACATCAGCGGCAGCAGGAACGGAACCGCGCCGATGCCGATGCGGAAGATGCTGCCGCCGATCACCGCGGAACGGAACACCTGGTTCCCGAACAGGCGCAGCGCCAGCAGCGGGTGCGGAGCGACCTTGGCGTGGCGCAGATAGATGATGCCGGCAATCAGCCCGATCACCGTCGTGATGACGCCGACGCTGGGCGGCAATGCAGGCAGGCTGACGACGGAAAGGCCGAAGACAACGCCCGAGGCGGCGAGCCCGGAGAGGATGAAGCCCGGGACATCCAGCGGCGGCGTATTGATGGCGTCGGTCTCCGGCAGGAAGCGCGTGGCCAGCAGCATGCCGATGATGCCGATCGGCACGTTGATCAGGAAGATCCAGTGCCAGGTCAGATAGGTTGTGATGAAACCGCCGATCGGCGGGCCGACCAGCGGTCCCACAAGCGCCGGCACGGTCAGCCAGGACATGGCGGCCACCAGCTCGTGCTTGGGTGTCGAGCGCACCAGGACCAGCCTGCCCACCGGCGTCATCATTGCCCCGCCCATGCCTTGCAGGAAGCGGGAGAGCACGAAGGCCAGCAGCGAATTCGAGATCGCGCAGGCGATCGACCCCGCCACGAACACCGCGATCGCGGCGCGGAACACGTTCTTGGCGCCGAAACGGTCGGCCATCCAGCCGCTGACCGGAATGAAGATCGCCAGCGAAACCAGATAGGCCGTCAGCGCCAGCTTCAGTGCGATCGGGTTGGTGCCGATGTCCGCGGCGATCGCCGGTAGCGATGTCGCGATGACGGTCGAATCCATGTTCTCCATGAAAAGGGCGACCGCGAGAATGAGCGGAATGGTGCGATTCACGAAACTATCCGGGGCATTCTGGTCAAACCGGCGCGAGCGCGCCGAACCAGTGCATTAACATGAGCGAGGGGGGTATGTCGCCGCTTTTTGGCCGAAACAAGTGGGTTGCCGTTGGACCAGCAGCCTTGCCGCGTCACATCTGCGTGAGGGAAGAACCGGCCGAATCCGTGGCTGCACGGCCGCTGGCGGTGCATTCCGGATGCCATGGACAGACGGCCTCGGAGACGAATCGCCCGGAGCCGTTGGCGGACCTCGTCGACCGGAACGGCCAGATCGAACCTTGGGTGCGCGCGCTGCGCGCTCTGGCCCGACAGAGAGCATCCCGCAGCCGGGCGGACCCGCCAGGCACCGCGCAAATGCAGTTGAAAACGACAAGATGGGGCGGCCGCGCTCTACCCGGCTTTGGACCGCCTGAGCGGGAACATCACCACCTCGCCCCTGGGCGCGGTGTGCTCGGCGGTCAGCACGGCTTCCACCAGCAGTTCGACCGCCTCGCGCAACTGGCGGCTGGTGCTGTCGCGCCCCCGCAGATTCTGTTCGGCCTTTTCCAGCAATTGCCTTGCTGCGGCGAAATCCGACGTCACATATGCCTCCATTCGCCCTCCCTCGGCTGGAGATTGGCCGAGAGCCTTTTCAAAAGGCTCAATGAAATAGCTAGGATTTTAAGTTTCGACCTTGCGGGCGGTCGGGCGCACGATTGCATCGCGCAGCGTCGATACCATCGGACCAACACAGCTCCGCCGTGCTGCTTCAAAACTCGAAATTCTGGGAAAGACAGATGGAAAGTGGCTCCCCGGGCCGGATTCGAACCAGCGACCAACCGGTTAACAGCCGGTTGCTCTACCGCTGAGCTACCGGGGAACAGCGCTCATCTGAACGAGGCTGCCTATAGCAAACCCGTTTCAGCTTTGCAAAGCGCGAATGCACATTTTTTCCGAAATTTATGCGGCAATCTCGAAAACGCGGGCAGGCACATCATATGAGGGCTGCATTGCCGGTGGAAAACCCGCTCCGGCGGCCGTCGCAAGGGCAAAGGAGAGAGCAGTAAGCCGATGACAGATCGCGACAGCCTCAAAGAGGAAGCGCCGCGCCGCACGATCACGATTCTCGGCCGCCAGATTCCCATGCCGGAATCGCGCAACAAGCGCATCGCGTTGGGAATCGGGCTCACCTGCCTCGGTTTTCTCGGCTTCCTGCCGATTCTCGGCTTCTGGATGATTCCCGTCGGTCTGCTTGTGCTGTCCTATGAATTCGCGCTCGTGCGCCGTTATCGACGGCGCGGCGCCGTGAAATGGGGGCGCTGGCGGCAGCGCAACGGCAAAGGCGACAAGAAAGAGCAGCCGTGATTTCCGCGGTGGCGACGCGGGAAACTCTGAGGGAACTGCGTCAACGCAGTGATTCCATTACGGAAATGTAATGTCGCATTCAGTTTCCGTTCATCGGCGCGGCTTTAGGTTAGCCTCGTCCAATCAGGAAAGGAACCTCCCAGATGAAGCGTATCGTTCTTGCCCTTACGGCCTTTTCGATCCTTGCCGCTCCGGTCGCCGCGCAGGCGCAGAGCAAATATTCCAGCCAGTCGGAGTATCGCCACCGGCATCAGGCCGGCCCGAGCCACAAGCCGATGGCCCACAAGCCGGCTCCCAGGCCGCATTGGAGCAAGGGCAAGCAGTTGTCCGACTGGAAGCGCCGGCCGGCCGTGCGTGATTATCACCGCCATGGCCTGAGGCGTCCCGGCCCGGGGCAGCAGTGGGTGCGCGTTGACAACAACTACCTGCTCGTCAACCTTGCGTCCGGCATCATCGCGGGCATCGTCGCCGGTCGCTGAAGGTCGGACCGGATTTTGCGAACAGGGCGGTCCTTCGGGGGCCGCCCTGTCTTTATAATCGGGTGCGCTCATCTCCGGGAAGGCCCCAACCGGCGCGGCGGGGGCGGCTTTCGAAACGAAGCAGGGGATTTCGTTCAGAATGGGGGCGAGCGGCTTGACGGGCCATAGGTGCTAACATATTGAAGCCGCGTAGAACGCCGACAGCGGCGAGGCCTCGTGGCGGAGTGGTTACGCAGAGGACTGCAAATCCTTGCACCCCGGTTCGATTCCGGGCGAGGCCTCCAATCCGTTGCAGCGATCCGGGTGATCGCATGTTCTACCCGGAATGAAATGCGCATAGCTGGCGCCGAGACGGGTTGTTTTGGGCATGAACACTGACTTTTCCGAACAGCGCGTGAAGATGGTCGATGGCCAGATTCGTACGACCGACGTGACGGACGCCGCTATTCTGGAGGCCATGCTCACCGTGCCGCGCGAGGCGTTCGTGAGCGCCAGCCGCCGGGAACTCGCCTATATCGACGAAGACATCGAGATCGCGCCTGCCGAGGCCGGCAAGCCCGCGCGCTACCTGATGGAGCCGTCGCCTTTCGCCAAGCTCGTCCAGCTCGCGGGGGTTCGCCCCGCTGACTTCGTGCTCGATATCGGCTGCGGCACCGGCTATTCGTCGGCGGTGCTGTCGCGGCTGGCAAGCTCGGTCGTGGCGCTGGAAAGCGATTCGGCGCTTGCCGGGCAGGCGTCCTCGACGCTCTCGGGCCTTGGCTACGACAATGTCGCGGTGGTGCAGGGCCCGTTGCAGGACGGCTACGCCGCCGAGGCGCCTTACGACGTGATTTTCATCAACGGCGCGGTTGAGCAACTGCCGCAGACGCTGTTCGACCAGCTCAAGGAAGGCGGCCGGCTGGTTGCCGTCGAAGGCGTTGGAAATGCCGGCGTTGCCCGTCTGTTTTTAAAGACTACTGGTGTTGTCACCGGCCGCAGGGCATTTAATGCGGCAATTCGGCCACTGCCTGGATTCGAACGCGCGCACACATTCGAATTTTAACGAGAATGTCTTGCGACCGTCGCGTCATCGTGGTGGCTTAGCTTTGGACCATCATTGCTGAATACTCGTGCCTTGAGTCGGGGAAGAGGGGTCAGCAGGGAGCAAAAGACGGATCAGCGAAGCGGGCGACGGGCTCGCCGAATCGATGCGGCTCCCACTGAAACGGATGAGGGATAAGTCGTGTCATTTGTACGCAAAGGCATTTTTGCTGCCGTCTTTTTGTCTGCCACCGCGCTTTCCACGTTTCCAAGCTCGGCCGAAACCATTCTGGGTGCGTTGGTCAAGGCCTACCAGAACAATTCCACGCTGAATTCCGACCGCGCCGGCGTGCGTGTGACCGACGAGAGTGTCGCCATCGCGAAGTCCGGCTATCGCCCTACCGTCAACGGCGTTGCAAATTTCAGCTACACCTCCACCCAGGGCACGCGCATCACCGCCAGCAGCTTTGCCGTTCAGCTGAACCAGACGCTGTTCGACGGCTTTCAGACCTATCACAACGTGCAGGGCGCCGAATCACAGGTATTCGCTGCCAACGAGAACCTGCGCAACAGCGAGATGAACACGCTGTTCAACGCCGCGCAGGCTTACATGAACGTCATCCGTGACCGACAGATAGCCGTTCTGCGTGAACAAAACCTTAAGTTCCTCGATGAACAGGTCCGTGCCGCGCGCTCGCGCCTGGATGTCGGCGAAGGCACGCGCACCGATGTCGCGCAGGTTGAATCGGCGCGTTCCGCCGGTATCGCGCAGCTTTCCGCGGCGCGCGCGCAGGTCGCGGTCAGCGAGGCGACCTATCGCCAGATCATCGGCGACCAGCCGGGCAAGCTCAGCGCCGCGTCGCCGCTGGCCAAGATGCTGCCGAAGAACCTGGAGCAGGCCTATGCGATGGCATCCGCGCGCCACCCGGCGATCCTGGCCAGCCAGCATCTGGTGGATGCCGCGGGCTTCTCGGTGAAATCCGTCGAGGGGCAGTTGCTGCCGCAGCTTTCCGGTTCGGCCACGGTGTCCCGCAATTTCCAGGAAAGCCACGGCATCAACGAGAATACCGGCCTGCCGGGGGTGAGCAACCAGAGCTACAACACCGCGCAGATTGGCGCCACGCTCACCGTGCCTCTGTATGAAGGCGGGCGCGTCTCGGCGCAGGTGCGCCAGAACAAGGAAACGCTCGGCCAGGCGCGCATCCAGGTCGACGTGGCGCGCGACCAGGTTCGCGCCGCCGTCGCGGCGGCGTGGTCGGCCTACACCTCCGCGCAGGAAGGCGTGGTGGCCAACCGCACCGCCATTTCGGCCGCTCAGCTTGCCTTGAACGGCGTGATCGAGGAACGCAATGTCGGCCAGCGCACCACGCTGGACGTGCTGACCTCGCAGCAGGACGTCATCACCGCGCAGATCAACCTCGCGAATTCCGAGAACCAGCTCGTCGTGGCCAGCTACGGCATCCTTCAGGCGACGGGCCAGCTCTACGCCTCGCGTCTCGGATTGCAGGTGGCCGAGTACAAGCCCGAGGAGCACTACAAGGCAGTCAAGGACAAGTGGTTCGGTCTGCGCACGCCGGACGGACGCTGAGCGGAATGCTTTCGAATCAGGGCACCTTCGGGTGCCCTTTTCGTTTGCGGCCCCGTTTTCACGATTCCTTTCTAATCTGTTGAAATCGAAAGCACCTCGACTTTGGGGATTCTCTGTCTCCGATCGGCGCGCTACCCTGTCTGCGTTGATTCGTTTCGCGGCAAGGCTGCGGAAAATCACTGACTAAGGGGCGGCGGACGTGACGATGGCACAGACGAGCAGCGTGCAGCGCGAACCTTCGATGGAAGAGATTCTGGCTTCCATCCGCAGGATCATCGAGGACAGCGACAGTGCCCGCAAGAGCACTGACGATGCCGCTACGGAGCAGGCCGATTCCAGTCTCGACAGTGCGGTGATCGAGGTGGATGCCTTCCGCGCCGAACTGCGGGCCGCGCGTTCCTCGGAGACCGGGCAGGCTCCGTCGCTGGCCGAGGTGCAGGCGCTCGTCGCCGCTGAATCGGAAACCGGCGCTCCGGAAACCTGTGCGCCCCCCGCGTCCGCTTTCGAGGACAAGCCCGAGACCCCCGTTCTGGCGACTCCGGAATGGGAAACCGCGCCGCGGGTCGAGGCGCCGTCCGAAGAGCCGACCGATGCCCGGGAGCCGGAGGCGGATTTCGATGAGCAACTGGAGGCGGCGTTGGAACAGATGCCGCTGGAGCAGTCCGTGGCCGTCGAAGCGCCGCGCGCAGAGTCGACGGTGGCCATGGCGCCGGAGCCGGCCAAGCCGCCCATCGTTTCGGAGCATACGAGCAGGCAGGTCGCGGCCGCTTTCGGCGAGCTCTCGGAAGCCTTTGCGGCCCGCAGCCGCAAGACCTTCGACGAAATGGCCGCGGAAATGCTGCGCCCCATGCTGCAGGAATGGCTGGACAACAATCTGCCCACGCTGGTCGAGCGCCTTGTGCGCGAGGAAATCGAGCGCGTCGCGCGCGGCGGCTGAGATCCGGATACGCTCCGGAAGACGCGGGCTCTTGCTTTTTTCGACGGCGTAAGCCGACCAAGCTCGGGCTGTACGCATGGTGGTCTGGGCAGGTCATCACGGTGTCCGGCTTAGCCGGCGGCTTGGCGAGCTTGTTCTGGGACGACCGGTTGCCAGCCCGGCGGCCGGGCAGAGATGGGCCGCCCGGCGCAATTCCGGCTCGTCGCCGAAGCATCAGGTGGAAAGTGGGCAGGCTCGGCAAGCCCACTGCTGTTGACTTGCCTGAGCCCTTCCGATTTACACCGGAATGACCAAATTCCGCAAAAACGGATCGATTTCCCATGCTTGAGAAGACTTACGACGCCAAGACCGTCGAACCGAAAATTGCCCTGCGTTGGGAGGAGGCCGATGCTTTCCGCGCCGGCGCGGGTTCCAAGCCCGGCGCGGAAGCCTTCTCGATCGTAATTCCGCCGCCCAATGTCACCGGTTCGCTGCATATGGGCCACGCGCTCAACAACACGTTGCAGGACGTGCTGGTGCGCTTCGAGCGCATGCGCGGCAAGAACGTGCTGTGGCAGCCGGGCATGGACCATGCCGGCATCGCCACCCAGATGGTCGTGGAGCGCAAGCTGATGGAGAGGCAGATCCATCGCCGCGACCTGACCCGCGAGCAGTTCGTGGAAAAGGTCTGGGAGTGGAAGGCCGAGTCCGGCGGCTCGATCTTCAACCAGTTGAAGCGTCTTGGCGCCTCCTGCGACTGGTCGCGCGAGCGCTTCACCATGGACGAGGGCCTTTCCAAGGCCGTGCTCGAGGTTTTCGTCACGCTCTACAAGGAAGGGCTGATCTACAAGGACAAGCGCCTTGTGAACTGGGACCCCAAGCTGCTGACGGCAATCTCCGACCTGGAGGTCGAGCAACACGAGGTCAACGGCAATCTCTGGCATTTTCGCTATCCGATCGAGGGCGAAACCTACGATCCGGAGAACCCGGACACCTATATCACCGTTGCCACCACGCGGCCGGAAACCATGTTGGGCGACACCGGCGTTGCCGTTCACCCCGATGACGACCGCTACAAGCATCTCATTGGCAAGAATGTGATCCTGCCGATCGTCGGCCGCAGGATTCCGATCGTGGCGGACGAATATTCCGATCCCGAAAAGGGCAGCGGCGCGGTCAAGATCACGCCGGCGCACGATTTCAACGACTTCGAGGTGGGCAAGCGGCACAAGCTGCGCGCCATCAGTGTCCTGACGACCGAAGCAACGATAAACATCAAGGATAACGAGGATTTCCTGGAGGATATCGAGGTGACGCCCATGCGCGAACGCGTGTGGGACCAGCTTCAGGGCATGGATCGCTTCGAGGCGCGCAAGCTGATCGTGCGGATCATGGAGGAGGGCGGCTTCCTCGACAAGATCGAGCCGCACCGCCACACCGTGCCGCATGGCGACCGCGGCGGCGTGCCGATCGAGCCGTTCCTGACCGACCAGTGGTATGTGAACGCCGCCGAACTCGCCAAGCCGGCGATCGCTTCGGTTCGCGAGGGCCGCACCAACTTTGTCCCGAAGAACTGGGAAAAGACCTATTTCGACTGGATGGACAACATCCAGCCGTGGACGATATCGCGCCAGCTCTGGTGGGGGCACCAGATTCCCGCCTGGTATGGCCCCGACGGCCACATCTTCGTGGAGAAGAGCGAGGAGGAAGCCCTCGACGCGGCCGTTGAATATTATCTGGCGCTGGAAGGCCCCTGGAAGGCGTGGGTCGAGGAGAAGCTGGAGAACTTCAAGCCCGGCGAAATCCTGACCCGTGACGAAGACGTGCTGGACACCTGGTTCTCGTCGGCGCTGTGGCCGTTCTCGACGCTGGGCTGGCCCGACAAGACGCCGGAACTGGAAACCTACTACCAGACCGACGTGCTGGTGACCGGCTTCGACATCATCTTCTTCTGGGTTGCCCGCATGATGATGATGGGCCTCCACTTCATGCATGAGGAGCCGTTCCACACGGTCTATGTGCATGCGCTGGTGCGCGACAAGAACGGCGCCAAGATGTCGAAGTCCAAGGGCAACGTCGTCGACCCGCTGGAATTGATCGACGAATATGGCGCCGATGCGCTGCGCTTCACGCTGTCGATCATGGCCGCGCAGGGCCGCGACGTGAAGCTCGACCCGGCCCGCATCGCCGGCTATCGCAACTTCGGCACCAAGCTGTGGAATGCCACGCGCTTCGCCCAGATGAACGGCGTCGCGCGCAACGATGAGTTCTGGTTGCAGGACGCCAGGCTGACCGTCAACCGCTGGATATTGACCGAGTTGTCGCGCGCCACACGCGAGGTGACGGAAGGCATCACCAGCTATCGCTTCAACGATGCGGCCGGCGCGGCCTACAAGTTCGTCTGGAACCTGTTCTGCGACTGGTATCTGGAGCTGCTGAAGCCCGTTTTCATGGGCGACGACGAGGCCGCCAAGGTCGAGAGCAGGGCGGTTGCGGCTTTCGTGCTCGACGAGATCTACAAGCTGTTGCACCCCTTCATGCCGTTCATGACGGAGGAGTTGTGGGCGCTCACGGCAGGCGAGGGGCAGGAGCGTACCTCGCTGCTGTGCCATGCCAGCTGGCCCGAGCCCTCGTTCGAAGACGCCGAGGCGGCGGCGGAGATCAACTGGCTGGTCGATCTGGTCACGGGCATCCGTTCGGTGCGTTCCGAAATGAACGTGCCGCCGGCGGCGATGGCGCCGCTGGTGATGGTCGGAGCCAACGAGACGACCCGCGAGCGGCTCGACCGTCAGGATCAGGCGATCAGGCGCCTGGCCCGCGTCGAGGAGATCACCTTTGCGCAGGCCGCGCCCAAGGGCTCGGCGCAGATCGTGATCGTCGAGGCCACGGCATGCCTGCCGCTCGGCAACCTCATCAATCTGGAGGCCGAGGCCGCGCGCCTGCAAAAGGAACTGGCCAAGGTGACGGAAGAGGTCGCACGCATCCACAAGAAGCTGTCGAACGAGAAGTTCGTCGCCAATGCCGCGCCCGAGGTCGTGGCGGGCGAGCGCGAGAAGCTTGCCGAGTTCCAGGAAACGCAGGAGCGGCTGAACCTCGCCCTGGCGCGTGTCAGGGACGCCGGCTGAGGGTGTGATTCCCGGGTGATTCCAGGTGCCGCGCAAGGCGGCACCTGCCTGTATTGGCCGGGCGAATGCATGGAAAGCGGGTTCCGCGTGGGGATTTCGCTCATTTCCCGAGCAATTTTTGCCATTTTGTTGCCTTGATGTAACAAGGCTGAAAACCCCTCCGAAATACGTGATTTCTCCGGTTTTCCGCGTGTTTTTTCAGGAAATCCGGTACGTTTTGAGCAAATTCGCGCGACTTTGGCGTCGGGCGGAAAGACCGCGGCTCGTCGCTGCGTGCCTGCTCGGCCCCTTGCACCGAAATCGCCCGTTGCACCGTTTCCCCGAAATGGTTCTAGCTCATAGTGTCTATGTGGGGGCAATGGAGACCTTTGATGAAACTCGTGCGTCCGGGAGCGCTTCTCGGTGCTGGCCTTGTTGCAATCGCGCTTGCGGAGGCGGCCAATGCAGGGGGGCTTGAACGCGATGGCTACAACATAGACCTGCTCTACGAGCCCGGCTTTGCCGCGGAAGCCACCGCCACCTACGTTCTGCCCGAGCGCAAGCTGAACAATGTGGTGGACACCAACCCGGCGAACGGGATCGGCTATGACGGCATGGGAGGCGGCGCCGCGAATGGCGTGAAGACGACCCCTGGCTACTGGATTCCGCGCATCGGCTTCAAGGCGGGCATCGGTGAGAGCATCGATTGCCTCGCGAACTATTCCGAGCCGTGGGGTGTCCACAGCGATCCCGGCCTGAACTGGATGGGCGCCAACGACAATATCGAAACCAAGGTCAACAGCCACAGCTACGCGGCCACCTGCTCCTACAGGTTCCAGGCCGGGCCCGGTCAGTTGCGTTTCATCGGCGGTCTCTTTTATCAGCAACTCGACGGCTTTCAGGAACGCCTGGTCGCCCCGGTACCGTTTCTGACCGGCAGCAATCTCTTTGGAAACGGCATTGGCCGGCTCAACATGTCTGCCGACGGGACAGGGTGGCGGATCGGCACGGCCTATGAAATCCCCGAAATCGCGTTGCGGGCCAGCCTCGTCTACAACTCCGAGGTCAAGCTGAACGAGATTTCCGGCACGCTGGACCTGAGGCAGATTCCCGGCTTCATCAATCCGGCCAACCCGCTGCTCGGCAAGAGCACGGACGTGACCGGCTCTGCGGCAATGCCGCAATCGCTGGAACTGCGCGTCCAGTCCGGCATCGCGCCGGACTGGCTGGCCTTCGGCTCCGTCAAATGGGTGCAATGGAGCAAGCTGCAGAGCGTCCTGTTCTGCTCGGAGGCGACGCTGGCCACGGGACCGTGCACGCCCAGCCATCGCGATACGTCGCTCGATCTTCTCTATCGGGATGGCTGGACTGTCATCGGCGGTGTCGGCCACAAGTTCAACGATCAGTGGGCGGGCGCGGTCAGCCTCACCTGGGATCGGGGGACCAGCACCGGGCTTGGCTACCAGACGGATAGCTGGACGGTCGCCACCGCTGCCGCCTACACGCCCCTTCCCAATGTCGAGCTGCGCCTGGCCGGGGCGCTCGGCATCATGACCAGCGGCTCATCGGGCAAGGTCGTGCGCGATGGGATCGAGTACGGCAGGGAAATCTCCTACGATTTCGGCAACGATACCGTTGCCGCTTTTCAGGCGGCTCTCAAGGTCAAGTGGTAACCAATTGGAAATGCTGTAGGAAAAAGCCGGGTCATGCCCGGCTTTTTCACCAATGGAAGCATGCCTTTTGTTAAGGAGCAGCGCGGAAGATCGGGGTTGCGTCTGCTGAAGGGATGTGGATGGCCATCTCCATGGCTCCTGTGATTTGTGGTGATTCTGCAACACTTCCCCCCGAAGCGATGCGCTACAAGGAGCCGGGCCGAATTTGCCCCGTTCCCGCCATAAACCCGGAGCACCTCGGAAGGGTCTTCGGGCGCAATGAAACCGAGACGAGACAACCCGCTTCTGCACTACGGGACAAGATGGACGCCAGGCTGCTCAAGAAAGCGAAATCGCCAAGCTGCTCCGTGATCGGAGAAGCCTCGATGCGTCGGGTCCGGTCCAGGCGTCCGGCGGCGAAGGGCGAGGGGAGTTGCCGAGCCGCAAAGGCGCCCTACTATTCGGCAAGGTGCCACCATCCGGCTGCAGGAGCCGGCATCTCCTTGCTGGCCGAAAGCCGGGCGCGCAACGTTGTTGTGGCGACCGCAAACGGTACGCCGACGTGGCGCGAAGGTGAGAATTTTACAATCCATCGGGTTTGCCCGAACCGGGACCGTCATGTGAGCGGACGTGACGGCGCGAAAGAAACGCACTGCCATGCGCAAGATTGACGCCATGAGAACAGCCGTATTGTCGGCCATTGTCGTCGCAACTGCGAGCCTCGCCTCCGCGGGTGGTGCGATGGCGTTCGACGAAAAGGTGTTCGACGACAATGGCGCGGTGAAGCCCAAGTCGAGCCCGTGGGCCGTGTTCCAGTTCGGTTTTTCGGCCTACAAGAGCGGCCACAAGGACCAGGCCGTCGAGGCCTACCGCTATGCCGCCGAGAACGGCCAGATCGGCGCGACCTGGAAGCTCGCCCGCATGTATGCGGAAGGCGACGGCGTCGATCGCAACGATTTCGAGGCGTTCAAGTTCTACAGCGAGATCGTCGATCAGGACGTCGAGCCGGGCAGTCCGGAGGAAAGCTACGTGTCCGACGCGCTGGTGGCGCTCGGCAGCTATCTGAAGAAGGGCATTCCCGACAGCCCGATCAAGGCCAACAAGGCCGCCGCGCAGGAATATTTCATGCGCGCCGCCGCCAACTACCGCAATCCTGACGCCCAGTTCGAAATGGGCAAGATGTTCCTCAAGGGCGAAGGCGGCGTGAAGGCCAGCGTGCGCCAGGCGGGCCGCTGGCTGCAACTCGCGGCCGAAAAGGGCCATGCCGGCGCGCAGGCGACACTCGGCAATCTGCTGTTCCAGTCCGGCAAGGTGGTGCGCGGCCTGGCCATGATGACCGCCGCGCTCGAGCGTGCGGCGCCGGGCGACCGGCCCTGGATCCGCAACATGCAGGAAGAGGCCTTCGCCCTTGCCGGCGAAGCGGATCGCCGCACCGCGATCGCGCTTGCAGAGGATATCCTCACCAAGGGCAGCACGCAGTAAGCGGCGCCGGCGCCACCGCGCATCTCTGAAACCCTACCTGAAATCAAGCTGATAAGGCCGTTTCCGGATTCACTTCGGTAACGGTTGCCGCGGCTCGAGGCCGGAGCGTTTCAGCCCGCGGCCGGGCTCATCGCCAGTTGCGCCACCACGGGAACGTGGTCGGAAGGCTTCTCCCACGCCCGTACATGCTTTTCGATGTCGGATGAGGAAAACCGGTCGGCGGCTTCCGGCGACATCAGCAGGAAATCGATGCGGATGCCGTTGTTCTTCTGCCAGGCGCCGGCCTGATAATCCCAGAACGTATAGGTGTCGGCCGCATCGGTGACCGCGCGCGTGGCGTCGGTGAAGCCGAGATTGATGAGCCGCCGCAGGCCCTGCCGGCTCTCGGGCTGAAACAGTGCGTCGCCCAGCCACGCGTCCGGATTGCGGGCGTCGATCGGCTCCGGGATCACGTTGTAGTCGCCGCCCAGCACGAGCGGCTCCTCCAGCAGCAGCCGTTCCTTCGCCCATTTCTCCAGCCGCGCCATCCAGGCGAGCTTGTAGGGGAATTTCTCCGTGTCGACCGGGTTGCCATTGGGCAGGTAGAGAGAGACCACGCGCAGCGCTCCGCGCTCGGTCGAAAACACGCCCTCGATGAAACGCGCCTGCTCGTCGCCATCGTCGCCGGGCAGGCCGCGATTGACCTCGTCGAAGCGCAGCTTCGACAGGAGCGCGACGCCGTTGAAGCCCTTCTGGCCATGCGTCTCGACATGGTAGCCGAGCGCTTCGATCTCGGCGCGTGGAAACTGGTCGTCGACCGACTTGATTTCCTGCAGGCAGACGATGTCGGGTGCGCTGTCTTTCAGCCACACAAGCAGGTTGCCGAGGCGCGCCTTCACGCCGTTGATGTTCCAGGTGGCAATTTTCATGAAAACCAAGCGACTATTTCAAATAAAACCTTGATAGTGGAATCCCACAAGCGAGTCGATTCTGCATTATCCTTCGCAGGAAGGGAACCCGGCCAATCAACAGGCCGGGAGGAATAATAATGGGAGTCTTCATCATGTCCTCAGCCACGTCACCCGTGGACGAGATGCTGCCTGCGCCTCGTCTTGCCGCGCTGGGCATCCAGCACGTGCTTGTCATGTACGCCGGCGCCATCGCCGTTCCACTCATCATCGGACGCGCCTTGAAGCTGGAGCCCGAACAGGTCGCGTTCCTGATTTCGGCCGATCTCTTCGTTTGCGGCATCGCCACCATCATACAGTCGCTGGGCGCCACGCAGTGGTTCGGCATCAAGCTGCCGGTCATGATGGGCGTCACCTTCGCCGCCGTCGGCCCGATGGTGGCCATGGCCAATGCCCATTCCGGGCCGGATGGCGCGCGCATGATCTTCGGCGCCATCATCGGGTCCGGCATCGTGGCCATGCTGATCGCGCCGCTGATGGGGCGCCTGCTGCGCTTCTTCCCGCCCGTGGTGACGGGCAGCATCATCCTGGTCATCGGCGTTTCGCTGATGAAGGTCGGCGTGAGCTGGATATTCGGCAATCCCGTCGGCCCGACCGCGCCGCGTCTTGTGGCGCCGGAACATGCCGACTGGCTCAAAACAGTAAGCGCGCTGGCTGGCGTCGAAGGGTCCGGCGTGCCGGCCATGCCGGACAGGCTGGCGCTTGCCGCCACCGCCGCCAACCCGGCCTATGCGCCGCTTTCGCACATCGCGATCTCGGCGATCGTTCTGATATCCATCCTGCTCATCGCGCGTTTCGGCAAGGGCTTCATCTCCAACATCGCGGTGCTGCTGGGCATCGTCATCGGCGCCGTCATCACCGGCGGGCTCGGCCTGATGCATTTCGACAAGGTGGGCAATGCCGGCTGGTTCGCGCTCATCACGCCGCTGCATTTCGGAACGCCGATCTTCGATCCCATCCTGATCGCGACCATGTCGCTGGTGATGGTGGTCGTGCTGATCGAATCGACGGGCATGTTCCTGGCGCTGGGCGAGATGACCGGCAAGCGGCTGAACCAGCCCATGCTGTCGGCCGGCCTGCGCACCGATGGCCTCGGCACCGTCATCGGCGGCATCTTCAACACCTTCCCCTACACCAGCTTTTCGCAGAATGTCGGGCTGGTGGGCGTCACGGGCGTGCGCAGCCGCTTCGTCTGCGTCGCCGGCGGCGTCGTCCTCATCGTGCTCGGCCTCATCCCGAAGATGGGGGCTCTGGTGGAGGCGTTGCCCACCTTCGTGCTCGGCGGGGCGGGGCTGGTTATGTTCGGCATGGTCGCCGCCACCGGCGTTCGCATCCTGTCGGCGGTTGACTTCAAGTCGAGCCGCAACAACCTTTTCATCGTCGCGGTCTCGCTCGGCTTCGGCATGATCCCGCTGATCGCGCCGGATTTCGAGATGTGGATGCCGAATGTCATCCGGCCGCTGATCGAATCAGGCATCCTGCTCGCCTCGATCGCATCCGTGCTGCTGAACTGGTATTTCAATGGCGCGGCCGGCGATGCCGAAGACCTGCGCGAAGCCGCGATGTCGGCCGAGGCCTGAACGGTTGCAAACTATGGATACGAAAAGGCCGCCTCGACGGGCGGCCTTTTCTCATGGAATTCAGCGAGGGTCCATCAGATCGAAAAGCTGGTGCCGCAGCCGCAGGAGGCGACCGCGTTCGGGTTCCTGATCTGGAAGGACTGGCCCATCAGGTCGTCCACGAAGTCGATCACGGAGCCGCCCATATAGACCAGCGACAGGTCGTCGATCAGCACGACGGCGCCGTCCTTCTCGATGGCGACATCGTCGTCGTTGCGGGTGGAGACGAGATCGAACCTGTAGGAGAAGCCGGAGCATCCGCCGCCTTCGACCGCGACTCGCAGCGCGATCTTGCCGGGTTCGGCGGCGACGATCCTGGCGATCCGCTTCGCGGCGGAATCGGAGAGTTCTACATTCTTCATGGTGGTCTTGGCGTCTGCGCCCATCGGCGTCACCTTGCTTTCGCGTTGTTACCATAGGTATGAAGCGATACGAAGCAAGTCAACCGCGGCGGCACCGGACATGGCGAACGAGCTTGGCGATATCGGTTTCGGCTATCGGCCGCGCGCGCCCTATGCGTGCGATCCGTCGCGGTCGCGGGGGCGTCTGGTGCCCGAGGTCGAGAGCCCCACGCGCACGCCTTTCCAGCGCGACCGCGACCGCATCATCCATTCGACGGCCTTTCGCCGGCTAAAGCACAAGACGCAGGTTTTCATCGCCCATGAGGGCGATCACTACCGCACGCGGCTCACCCACACGATCGAGGTGGCCCAGATCGCCCGCGCCTTGGCGCGCGCGCTGCGCTGCGACGAGGATCTGGCCGAGGCCGTGGCGCTGGTGCATGATTTCGGCCACACGCCCTTCGGCCATACCGGCGAGGATGCGCTGAACGACAAGATGGCCGCATGGGGCGGTTTCGATCACAACGCCCAGTCGCTGCGCGTGGTGACGCGGCTGGAGCGCCGCTACGCGGAGTTCGACGGGCTCAATCTGAGCTGGGAGACGCTGGAGGGGTTGGTCAAGCACAACGGCCCCCTGGTCGATGCGAACGGCAACGGGCTGAAGGGCGAGGTGCCCCAGGCGATCCTCGACTACAGCGAGCTGTTCGATCTGGAGCTCGACAAATTCGCGAGCCTCGAAGCGCAATGCGCTGCGATCGCCGACGACATCGCCTACAACACCCATGACATCGACGATGGCCTGCGTGCGGGCCTGCTCACCTTCGACATGCTGGAGGAGGTGGCGCTGCCGGCATCGATCCTCAGGGTCGTGCGCGATCGCTATCCCACGCTCGACGAGCCGCGTATCGGCCATGAGCTGATGCGCCGTCAGATCACCATCTTCGTGGAAGACGTCATCCGCACCGCCACCGCGCGGCTGACCGCGCTTTGCCCGACAAACGTGGAGGAAATCCACGGCGCGAAGACCGCCATGGTCACTTTCTCGGACGAGATGATCCCGGTGGAGAAGGAATTGAAGGCGTTTCTCTACAAGAACATCTACCGCCACGAGGAAGTGATGCGGGTTCGGCAGGGCGCGGACCGGATCGTGCGCGATCTGTTCGACGCCTATTTCGACGATCCGCGCCAGATGCCGGAAGGCTGGCGCGAGGGGCTCGACCGGGCGGAGGATCGCGTCAAGGCGCGCCATGTCGCCGATTTTCTCGCCGGCATGACGGACACCTATGCCATCAAGGAACACCGACGCCTGTTTGACCGAACGCCCGATTTGGGTTAGGCGGAACCGTTTTTCCCGGCTCTCGCAGCCGATTTTCCAGAGCAGGCATCATGAACATCTTCGCCGATTTCAACGAGCGGGTCGTAAAGGTCGTGGAAGGACTCGGCCTCAAGGACAAGGACGGCGGCGCCGTCGACCTGACGCGCATCGCCGTCGAACCGCCGCGAGATGCCTCCCATGGCGATCTGGCGACCAATGCCGCCATGGTGCTGGCCAAGCCCACCGGGCAGAACCCGCGCGCGCTGGCCGAGCGGATCGCCGAGGCACTGCGCCAGGACAAGGACATCGTGGCGGTGGATGTTGCCGGTCCGGGCTTCGTCAATCTGCGGCTCACCGACGGTTTCTGGCAGTCGCACCTTCGCGGCGTACTTGAGCTTGGCGCCGATTTCGGCCGCTCGGCGGTCGGCAAGGGCACCAAGGTCAATGTCGAATATGTTTCGGCCAATCCGACCGGCCCCATGCATGTCGGCCATTGCCGCGGCGCGGTGGTGGGCGACACGCTGGCCAACCTGCTGGCGTTTGCCGGCTTCGACGTCACCAAGGAATATTACATCAACGATGCCGGCGCGCAGATCGACGTGCTGGCCCGCTCGGTCCTGCTGCGCTACCGCGAGGCGCTGGGCGAGGATATCGGCGAAATTCCGGCCGGCCTCTATCCGGGCGACTATCTCGTGCCCGTCGGGCAGGCGCTGGCCGGGGAGTTCGGCGACGCCCTGCTGCGCAAGCCGGAAGCCGAGGCGATCGCGCTGGTCAAGGAGCGTACCATCGAGGCGATGATGGCCATGATCCGCGAGGATCTGGCGCTGCTCAACGTCCATCACGAGGTGTTCTTTTCCGAGCGCAGGCTGCACGCCAACGATGCGGCCGCGATCCGCTCCGCCATCACCGACCTGACGCTGAAGGGCCATGTCTACAAGGGCAAGCTGCCGCCACCCAAGGGCCAGAAGCCCGAGGACTGGGAAGATCGCGAGCAGACCCTGTTCCGCTCGACCGAGGTGGGCGACGACATCGACCGTCCGCTGGTGAAATCGGATGGCAGCTTCACCTATTTCGCCGCCGACGTCGCCTATCTGAAGGACAAGCTGGAGCGCGGCTTCGACGAGACGATCTTCGTGCTGGGCGCCGATCATGGCGGCTACGTCAAGCGCATGGAGGCGCTGGGGCGGGCGCTATCCGGCGGCAGGCTGAAGCTGACGGTGCTCCTGTGCCAGCTCGTGAAGCTCTACCGCAATGGCGAACCGGTGCGCATGTCCAAGCGCTCGGGCGATTTCATCACGCTGCGCGATGCGGTGGAGGAGGTCGGCCGCGACCCGATCCGCTTCATGATGCTCTATCGCAAGAACGACGCGCCGCTGGACTTCGACTTCGCCAAGGTCACCGAGCAGTCGAAGGACAATCCGGTGTTCTACGTGCAATATGCTTCGGCGCGCTGCCACTCGGTCTTCCGCCAGGCCGCCGAACAGCTTGGCGAGGGCAGCTTCGACCGCGCGGCGCTTGCCGCCAACGCCGATCGCCTGACCGACGAGAGCGAGATCGGCCTCATCCGCAAGATCGCCGAATATCCGCGTCTCATCGAGTCCGCGGCACTTGCGCAGGAGCCGCATAGACTGGCGTTTTACCTGTATGATCTGGCTTCGACCTTCCACGGACACTGGAATCGTGGCACTGATAACCAGGACTTACGTTTTGTTAAGGTTAACGACCGAGAATTGACGCATGCCAGACTTGGGCTGGTGCAGGCCGTTTCGGATGTCTTGACGTCCGGCCTGGCGTTGATCGGGGCCGAAGCGCCTACGGAAATGCGCTAGGAAACCCGGGAAAACCTGTCACCTTTTGCCCACATTGCGCTGGTAAGGCCCAACCTTACGCGACGTCCCAGGACGCGCGAAAAGTGCGAGTTTCGGGAAAGAGTATGGCAGACACAACCCAGCTGAGAGTCGCCGATCGGGGCGGTTTTGCGGACGACGATCCGTTCGCCGAACTGACCCGCATCATGGGATTTGATCCGCGGGAGCCTGCGCGGCAGCCCGGACAGGCGCCCGCGTCCGCCGTGAGCGCCGAGGCACAGTCTGCAGACATTGTCGGTGACGATTTCGGCATCGATCTCGAAAAGGAACTGATGGGCGAATTCGGGCTGGATGAAGGCGGGCATTTCGATGCTCCCCATTATCCACAGCCCGAGCAGTCCTATGCGGAGCCGGTGGCCTATCAGGCCGCCGAACCGGCTCAGGCCTATGAGCCGGCGAGCCATGAACCCGAGGCGGAGAATGTCGCGCAGGCCGCTCCCCATGAGGGCGATGCGTTCCGCGAGCAGGCCTATGACGCGGTGCACGTGCAGTTCGAGCCCGTCGATCCGGTTGTCGAAGGTTACGCGTCGGAGGCTGCCGAGCACCATATGCAGCCATCTGCCTATGCCGACGGTGCTGAACTTGCCGAGACCGACATTGCCGACTACGCACCCGAGGCGGGCGAGCCGACGGATGCCGCGTTCGATGATGCCATCTTCGCTTCCATGGAAGACGAGTTGACCTCTGCCGGCGACTGGGTCCCCGCGGAGCCCGAACCCGGGCAGGTGCAGGAGGCGCAGGCCGAGGAGCTTCCGGTCGCTGCCTATGAGCCGTCTTTCGAGCCGGCCTACGAGCCTGTGGCCGCTTATGAGCGGGCGGATGTTTCGTTCGAAGAGCCTGCTTCCGCGCGGTTCGACGAGGCCGTTGCCGTGTCTCCGGACGACGCGGTCGCCCTGGATGGCGACTGGCAGCCGGCGCAGGATTTTGCGCCGCAGCATGCCGTCGAGCCGAGCTGGCATGCTTCTGCCCAGGAGGCCGAAGCGGCGGGGGAGGCGTTCGCAGAGCCGTCTGCCTACGAAGCCGAAGTGCCCGCCTACGAAGCCGAAGTGCCCGCCTTCGAGACCGAGGCGCCTGCCTATGAAGCCGCCGAAGCGGAGTTCGCCGACGATTTCGACGCCGCGCTGGCAGAAGTCGACATGGATTTCACCGCCGTGCCGCTGGCATCCTCCGGTGGTCCGTCCTTCGAACCGCATGCTGATGTCGATCAGATGCCCGAGGTCGATGCCTGGGCGGTCGAGAGCGAGCAGCCTGCCGCGCCGCAAGCTGCGGCTCCGAGCCTGGAAGACGAATTGAACGCACTGCTCGGCAACATGGCCGCGCCGCTTTCCGCATCCGCACAGCCGATTTCCGGCATGGCGTCGGAAACGCAGGCATCGGCCGTCGATCATGAGCCGTCGACTGCGGCCATTGAGGATGCCCCGCTGGCCGAGGTCGCGGACGAGATCGATTTTGCCCTGAGCGACGAGGATCTTCTTGCGCAGGATGCCGTCGCCGAGACGGCGACGGCCGCATTCGTCGAGCCTGCCTTCATGCAGGCGCGCAGCGACCACGGCTATGCCCGCGGCAACTTCCGCCTGCCCGAGTCGACCCCTGAGCCCTTGCGCGAGGAGGCTTCCTACTCCGCTCCGGTCGAGGCCGGTGATGAAGCGGTCGAACCCTTCGCGCAGGCGTTCCAGCCTGAAGCTTCGGAAGTCGTTGCCGAAAATGAGCCGGAGTTCGATCTCGATTTCGACGACGATGCATTCGACGCGGCCTTTGCCCGGTCGATCGATGATAGCGCCGAGGCGGAAGCCCAGCCTGTCGCGGCGCAGCAGCCGGTGGCCGGGGAGACCGATCCTTATGCCGAACTGGCGGCTCTGACGGCATCGTTCAAGAAGCCGGAGACCGGCACTTCATGGCAGCAGCCCGCAGCCGGGCCCGTCGCCGCACCCCAGCAGACCGAAGCGTCGTTTGAACAGATGAATTACCACCAGAACGCATTTTCCATTTCGAACGGCGCGCATTCCGCCCAGAGCTACAGCGATTATCCCGAGATCGAGACCATCGACGTGCCGGAGCAGGCCGTCGCGCTGGCCGACGATCTCGACATTCCGGAGCTTACGTTCGAGGAAGACGTCCCGGTGGCCGCCGCTTATGACGATCTCGACGCCGAGTTCGCCGGCCTGTTGAACGATATGGCCACGCCTGAGCCGGTCGCTCCGCAGCCGGCCAAGGCCCCGGTCGGCGAGATGGACGATTTCGTCGCCGATTTCGAGCGCGAGTTCCAGATCGACAACCAGGCCTATCAGCCGGACGGCTCCGCCTATCCTGCCGCTGCCGCGGCCGGCATGGCCGCTGCCGCCGCCGGTGCTTTCGGGGCGGCTGCCGCCTCGCGCTCGAATGGTGCGGCCGCAGCTTCGGAGTTCGGCGGCGCGGCCGCGCGGAGCCAGTATCAGCACCCGTCGCTCGATCAGTTCGACTACGATCCAGATGCCGAGGACGATGCCATGGCGCCCGCCTATGCGGCGCAGGAGCAGCGGCGGCCGCAACGGCGTGGCACGCTGATCGCGGCCGTCATCGGTGGCGTGGTGGTTCTCGGCGGTATCGGCGCCTTTGCCCTGTCGGGCGGTGGCGGCTCGGGCACACCGGCGATCATCAAGGCCGATCAGACGCCGGTGAAGGTGCGCCCTGAAAACCCGGGCGGCGCACCGGTGCCGAACCAGGACAACAAGGTCTATGACACTGTCGGTCGCACGCCGACGGAAGAGCCCACCCAGCAGCGTCTGGTGACGACGGCGGAAAAGCCGATCGACATGGCCGCGCAGGAAGACGTACCGCTCGATGAAGACGACACGATCGTCGGAGACGACGAGGGCATGGCGCCGGCCGGCAAGTCCGAGGACCGTATCCAGCAGGCGATTCAGGACGACAGCGCAACCCGGAATACGGAAGTTGCCGCCGTTACGCCGCGCAAGGTCCGCACCATGGTCGTGAAGTCCGACGGCACGCTGGTGCCGCGTGAGGACCCGGCTCCGGCTGTCGACCCGGCCACGACCTCTTCGGAAGGCGCGGCCGCGCAGAGCACGGCTGCCGCCGCTCATGCGAATGAGCCGAAACCGGCGGAAGCAACGGCTGCCCCCAAGGCCGCCGCCCAGCCGTCTTCGACGCCGGCGTCCGTGGCGATCGCACCCAGCCGTCCTTCCGACCAGCCGGTGAACGTTGTGGGAGAAGTGAAGCCCGACAAGGTTGCCGCCCTCACCACCAATGCCGGCGCGGCTGGCGAGTGGGCGATGCAGATCGCCTCGCAGCCGACCGAGGCCGCCGCCCAGTCCTCCTACCAGGACCTGCTGCGCCGCTACGGCAACGTGCTGAACGGCCATCCGGCCAGCATCGTCAAGGCAGAGATTGCCGGCAAGGGAACGTTCTACCGCGTTCGCGTCCCGGCGCCGACCCGCAACGATGCCATCACGCTGTGCGAGAGCTACAAGGCCGCCGGCGGCAACTGCTTCGTCTCGAAGTAAGTCCGCCCGAGCGGGCCAGGCTTGAGAAAAACGAGACCGGCGCGACCCTTCGCGCCGGTCTTTTTCGATGCAGCAGCCCGAATCCGGAAGGATTCCCTGAACTCCACCCTTGCTCTAATCTGGACGCCATGACCGAATCAAAATCCATGATCCTCGGCTGCACCGGGAAAACGCTGACCCCGGACGAGACAAGCTTCTACCGCGACGAGCGGCCCTGGGGCTTCATCCTCTTTGCCCGGAACATCGGCGAGCCGGAGCAGATCCGCGATCTCGTCGCCGCGCTGCGCGACAGTGTCGGGCGGGAAGATGCGCCGGTGTTCATAGATCAGGAGGGCGGGCGCGTGCAGCGGCTGCGTCCGCCGGTCGCGCCGAATTACCCCGCCGGCGCGGAGATCGGCGCGCTCTACCGGCGTGATCGCGAGGCAGGGCTGCGCGCGGCGTGGCTGTTGTCGCGGCTTCATGCGTTCGATCTCACGCGCTTCGGCATAGCGGCCGATTGTCTGCCGGTGCTGGACGTGCCTGTCGAAGGCGCCAGCGACGTGATCGGCTCGCGCGCCTACGGCAAGGATCCCGAAAACGTCACCGCGCTCGGTCGCGCCGCCGCCGAGGGCCTGATGGCGGGCGGCGTGCTGCCGGTCATGAAGCACATTCCCGGCCATGGCCGGGCAACGCTCGACACGCATCTCGCGCTGCCCACGGTCGACGCCTCCCTGGATGAGTTGCGGCGGCATGATTTCGCGCCCTTCAAGGCGCTCAGCCATCTGCCCGCCGCAATGACGGCGCATGTCATCTATTCCGCGATCGATCCTCACCATCCGGCGACGACATCGGCCAGGGTGATCGACGACATCGTTCGCGGCGAGATCGGCTTCGATGGGCTGCTGATCAGCGACGACACCTCCATGAAGGCACTTTCTGGGGATTTCCCCGCGAAAGCGGCTTCGATCCTTGCGGCGGGCTGCGATCTGGTCCTTCACTGCAACGGGGTCATGGAGGAAATGGCGGGCATCGCATCGCGCACCACCGCGCTTTCGGGGAAATCGCTGGAACGTGCGGAGCGCGCCCTGACCTATATGAAGGCGCGTGACATGGCCGACGAGGCCGCGATACGCGCCGAATTCGCAACCTGGTTCGAGGCGGTGGCTTAAGGGAGACCGCCGCAAGGAGAAGGCATCAACTTGGCGGAAGCCGCGGAAAACAGGCCCCCGAAGGCCGCGCCGATGGATCGTCTCTGGGCGGAGAACGAGGAGGCGCGCGGCATCAGCGAGCCGTCGCTGCTGATCGACATCGCCGGCTTCGAAGGTCCGCTCGACCTGCTCCTGCATCTTGCCCGCAACCAGAAGGTCGATCTGTCGCGCATTTCCGTGCTGGCGCTTGCCGAGCAATATCTTGCTTTCATCGACAGCGCCCGCGCCGTGCGGCTGGAGCTCGCGGCAGACTATCTCGTCATGGCGGCGTGGCTGGCCTTCCTCAAATCCAAGCTGCTCATCCCCAAGCAGCCCGACGACGATGGCGAGAGCGGCGAGGAAATGGCCGCCGTGCTGCAGTTCCGCCTCAAGCGCCTGGAGGCGATGCGCGACGCGGCCGCGCGTCTCGTCAATCGCAACCGCTTGGGACGCGATGTGTTCGCGCGCGGCATGCCCGAGATCGTGGTGGTGGAAAAGCGCAACGAATATTCCGCCTCGCTGTATGATCTTCTGACGGCCTATGCCGTCCAGCGCCAGCGTCAGGCAATCACCAATGTGCAGATCGCCAAGCGCGGCGTGTGGTCGCTCAAGCAGGCGCGCGACGTGCTGACCCGCCTGATCGGCGAGTTCAGGGAGTGGACAGCGCTCGACCATTTCCTGGTTGCCTACATGACGACGCCGGAAGAGCGCGCCACCGCGATTGCCAGCTCCTTTGCCGCGACCCTCGAACTGGTGCGGGAAGGGCATGTCGAAGTCAGGCAGCAGGATGCGTTTGCGCCGCTTTATCTGCGCAGCCGCGACCCTGCCGCAAATTCAGCCGAAGGTGCGTCATGAGCAACACCAGCACCAATGCAACCATCATTTCCTTTGCGTCCGGCGAGGAGGTCGAGACGCCGGTTGACGAGAAGGTGAACGCGAACAGGGATTTTGCTGAACTCGTCCGCATGGCCGAGGCCATCGTCTTCGCCAGCGCCGAGCCGGTCAGTGAAAGGGCGCTTGCCGCGCGGCTGCCCGAGGGCGCCGACATTCCTGCCGCCATGATGGAACTGCAGAAGATCTATTCCAGCCGTGGCGTCAATCTCGTGCGCGTGGCAGGCGCCTGGGCCTTCCGCACGGCGGGCGATCTTGCCTTCCTGATGAGCCGGGATGCGGTCCAGCAGAAGAAGTTGTCGCGCGCGGCGCTGGAAGTGCTGGCCATCATCGCCTATCACCAGCCCGTAACGCGCGCCGAGATAGAGGAAATTCGTGGCGTGGAGACCTCCAAGGGCACGCTCGATACGCTGCTCGAGACAGAATGGGTGCGCATGCGCGGGCGTCGTCGCACACCGGGCCGTCCGGTCACATACGGCACGACCGACAGTTTCCTGGATCACTTCGCGCTGGAAGAGATCCGCGACCTGCCCGGCATCGAGGAGCTGAAAGGGGCGGGGCTGCTTTCGGCGCGCATGCCTGCCAATTTCTCGATACCGCTGCCGCCCACCGATCCGGACGAACTGTCGGACGAGGAAGATCCGCTGACCGACGTGGACCTGGAGGAACTCGGGCTGTTGACACCTCGCGCGCTGGATGATTGACCTGTGGCGGGTACATCGGGGGCTGGTTCCGCGTGAAATGTCTTGACCGGAAGCGGGGCGAGCGCGGGCAACGCGCTTGTGGCGCACAAAACATGCTGCGATTTCGGCCATCTGTCGTAGAATTGCCGGAAGGTGCCGCTTCGATGGGCGAGGCGGCCATGCCGGTTGGCTTACGCTGCGGCGCATTGTCCGCAAATACACGTGACATCTGGCTTTCCGCGCGCAACTCTGGCGTAGTTCCGTTTGAAACGCGTCGCAAAAGCGCATAGATCAGTCTCAGGAAATCGTTCGAGAGAGAGTTACCATGGGTTCCTTTTCGATTTGGCACTGGCTCATCGTGCTGGTTGTGGTTCTGCTGCTGTTTGGCCGCGGCAAGATACCGGAACTGATGGGTGACATGGCCAAGGGCATCAAGAGCTTCAAGAAGGGCATGTCCGACGAGGATGACGACGAAAAGCCCGTCGACGCCCGCACCGTGGAGCATCGGGCCGACGAAACCATCCAGGCAAAGGAAAAGGCCAGCAAGAGCTGAGACCCTCCGCTAGTCGGGTTGGATAACCATGTTTGATATCGGCTGGAGCGAAATGCTCGTCATCGCGATCGTTTTGATCGTGGTTGTCGGGCCCAAGGATTTGCCGCGCATGCTGCGCACGTTCGGCAAGACGACGGCGAAGCTGCGGGCCATGGCCGGCGATTTCCAGAGACAGTTCAACGAGGCGCTCAAGGAAGCGGAGCTCGACGATGTCAAGAAATCGGTCGACGAGCTGCGCAGCCTCAACCCGAAGGAACAGATACGCAGGCAGCTCAACCCGTTCGAGCAGGCCGCGTCCGACATCCGCTCGGGCCTCGACAGCGCCATGAAATCGACGCCAGCTCCGGCTCCGGCTCCGGCTTCGACGCCAGCCTCGGAGGCTGCGCAGCCCGCCGAGCCGGTCAAGGCCGGCGCGACCGCGATGCCGGGCGTCGCGGGACCCGATGCCATGCCTCCCGCACCGGTGTTCCCGGCAACGGAGCAGCCGGCAACGCCGGTTGCCGCGCAGGCGAGCGTCGAACCGGCCAGGAAGACCAGGGCCGCGCCAAAGGCCGCAAAACCGGCCGGTGCGAAGGCAAAGCCCGCTGCATCTTCGAAGGCGGCTGCCGCGTCGGGCGCCGCCAAGGCGAAGCCGGCCGCTGCTACGAAGACGGCGGCCAGGTCCGCCGCGTCGAAGCCTGCCGCCAAGCCGGCCGCCGAAAAGTCCACGAAACCCAAGGCCACCTCCAAGACAAAGAAGGCGGCCCCTGAAAAGACATCTGCTGGAAGCGCCAAGTGACTGATGAGCAGGACGAAATCGAGAAGTCGTCAGCGCCGCTGATCGAGCATCTCATCGAATTGCGTCAGCGACTGATCTGGTCGCTCGGCGGGTTTTTTGTGGCCTTTCTCGTCTGCTTCTTCTTCGCCAAGCACTTGTTCAACCTGCTGGTCGTTCCATTCAAATGGGCGACCGTGTGGGCCGGGCTCGATCCGCACAAGGTGGAGCTGATCTATACGGCGCCGCAGGAATTCTTCTTCACGCAGATCAAGCTGGCCATGTTCGGCGGCATCGTCATCGCTTTCCCGCTGATCGCCGCGCAGATCTACAAGTTCGTCGCGCCGGGCCTCTACAAGAACGAGCGGCGCGCCTTCCTGCCGTTCCTCATCGCCTCGCCCATCCTGTTCATCATGGGCGCCTCGCTGGTCTATTTCTTCTTCACCCCGATGGTGATGTGGTTCTTCCTGGCCATGCAGCAGGCGGGAACCGACGACCAGGTGCAGATTTCCCTGCTGCCCAAGGTGTCCGAATATCTCAGCCTCATCATGACGCTGATCATCTCCTTCGGCCTGGTTTTCCAGTTGCCGGTGGTGACGACGCTGATGACGCGCGTGGGGCTTTTGTCTTCCCAGGCCCTGGCCGACAAGCGCAAATGGGCGATCGTGCTCGCCTTCGTCGTGGCGGCGGTGCTGACCCCGCCGGACCCCGTCAGCCAGATCGGTCTTGCCCTTCCCACTATCCTTCTTTACGAGGTCTCCATCTGGACCGCCCGGATGATCGAACGGAATCGCGAGCAGGAACGCGTGGCGAAGGAAGCTGCCGAGGCAGCGAGCAAGAAGGCTTCGCTATCGCAAGCCGGTGACGGCACCGCTGCAAGCTGACCTTTTCGATCCGCCGTCGCGGCCATGTTTAAACTCATGTTTGCGACCGGATTTTTGCCATGCTCGATATCAAGTGGATTCGCGAGAACCCGAAGGCCCTCGTCAATGCATTGGTGAAGCGGGGCCAGTCGGCGCAATCCGCTCAGGCCACCGTCGACGACCTGCTGCTGAAGGATGAGGAGCGCCGCGCGCATCTCGGCGAGTTGCAGGTCAAGCAGGAGCGCCGCAACGCCGCCTCGCGCGAGATCGGCAACGCCATGCGCAATGGCGACTCGGCATTGGCCGAACAGCTCAAGCTGGAAGTGGCCGACATCAAGAGCTTCATCCAGAACGGCGAGGCGCGCGAGCGCGAGCTGGACAAGGCGCTGGACGACGCTCTGGCCGTCCTGCCCAACATGCCGCTGGATGACGTGCCGGTCGGCGCGGACGAGAACGACAATGTCGAGCTGCGAAAGGTCGGCGAAGTCAAGCCACGCCCGAACTGGGTGAAGGAGCATTTCGAGATCGGCGAGGCGCTGGGCCTCATGGATTTCGAGCGTGCGGCAAGGCTTTCCGGCTCGCGCTTCACGGTGCTGCGCAGCCAGCTCGCACGGCTCGAGCGCGCGCTCGGCCAGTTCATGCTGGACCTGCACACCACCGAGCACGGCTACACCGAGGTTCAGGTTCCGCTCCTGGTGCGCGACGACGTGCTGTTCGGCACTGGGCAGCTTCCGAAATTCGAGGAAGACCTGTTCTTCGTGCCGCATGGCGACAGCCGCCTCGGCCTCATCCCGACGGCGGAGGTGCCGCTGACCAATCTGGTGCGCGAGGAAATTCTCAGCCAGGAGCAGCTTCCGCTGCGCATGACCGCGCTCACCCCGTGCTTCCGCTCCGAAGCCGGCTCGGCCGGCCGCGACACGCGCGGCATGCTGCGCCAGCACCAGTTCTACAAGGTGGAGCTGGTCTCGATCACCGATGCCGAAAGCTCGATCGCCGAGCATGAGCGCATGACGCAATGCGCCGAGGAAGTGTTGAAGCGCCTCGGCCTGCCGTTCCGCACCGTGGTTCTGTGCACCGGCGACATGGGCTTTGGCGCGCGCAGGACCTACGACATCGAAGTCTGGCTGCCGGGGCAGAACACCTATCGCGAAATCTCGTCCTGCTCGGTCTGCGGCGATTTCCAGGCGCGTCGCATGGATGCCCGCTATCGCGCCAGGGACGAGAAATCGCCGCGCTTCGTCCACACGCTGAACGGTTCGGGCGTGGCGGTCGGCCGCGCGCTGATCGCGGTGCTGGAGAATTACCAGAACCAGGATGGCAGCGTAACCATTCCTGAAGTTCTTCGTTCTTACATGGGCGGCGCCGAGAAAATCGAAGCGAACCGTTCCTGATGCGTATTCTGCTGACCAATGACGACGGCATCCATGCCGAGGGCCTTGCCTGTCTGGAACGCATAGCGCGCACGATCTCGGACGACGTCTGGGTGGTCGCGCCCGAGACGGATCAGTCCGGCTTCGCGCATTCGCTGTCGATCTCGGAGCCGCTGCGCCTGCGCGAGGTGAGCGAAAAGCACTATGCCGTGCGCGGCACGCCGACGGACTGCGTCATCATGGGCGTGCGCAAGATCATGCCCGAGCCACCGGACCTCGTTCTGTCCGGCGTCAATTCGGGCGCCAATCTCGCCGATGACGTGACCTATTCGGGCACCGTTGCGGGCGCGATGGAGGGCACGTTGCTCGGCATCCGCTCGATCGCGCTCAGCCAGGCTTACAATGTGGTCGACCAGGCGCGGCTGGTGCCGTGGGAAACGGTCGAGGCGCTTGCGCCCGCGCTGTTGAAGAAGCTTCTGGAGATCGATCTGCCGAGCGGCGTCTTTTTGAACCTCAATTTCCCGAACTGCCTGCCGGAAGAGGTGGAAGGGCCGGTCATCACCAGCCAGGGCCGGCTGGTCCACAGCCTCTGGATCGACGAGCGCGCCGACGGGCGCGGCTTCCCGTACTACTGGCTGCGCTTCGGTCGCGAGGCGCCGGAGCTGAAGGAAGGCACGGATATCCATGCCGTGCGGGGACGTCGCATCTCGATCACGCCGCTGAAGCTCGATCTCACGGCCTATGAAATCCGGGACCAGTTGACGAAGGCATTGGGATGAACAGGCCTGTCGATGACCGCGAAGCATTCGCCGCCTTTCTGCTGAGGCTACGCGGACGCGGCATCGTGCCGAAGGACCTCATCGCGGCATTCGAAGCCACGCCGCGCCGCGCCTTCATCCAGCCGCAGTGGCACGACCTTGCCTGGTCGGAGCGCATGCTGCCCATCGAGTGCGGGGAGACGATGGAGGGCGCCGATCTGCAGGCCGCCGTCATCGCCGCTCTCGGCATCGAACCGGGCAGCCGCGTGCTGGAGATCGGCACCGGTTCCGGCTACACCGCCGCCGTTATGTCGCGGCTTGCCGCGCGCGTGGTGACGGTGGATCGTTTCAAGACGCTCACCGAGCAGGCGCAGCAGCGTTTCGAAGCACTTGGGATCGCCAACGCCTTCGTTCGCCAGGCGGATGGCTCCAACGGACTGCCGGGCGAGGGGCCGTTCGACCGCATCGTGGTGTGGGCCGCGTTCGAGAGCCTGCCGCGCCCCTTTGTCGACCAGCTTTCGAGCGGCGGAGCCATGGTCGCGCCCATCGGGCCGGCCGAGGGTGAGCAGCTCATGGCCAAGCTGACCAAGCTCGGCAGCCGTTTCGAGCGCGAAGACATCGGCATTGTGCGCCTGCAGCCAATGGCGCGCGGCGTCGCCGCTGCGATCTGACTGACCGCCGGCCGGCATTCCCTGCGACTGGATAACGTGCAACCGGCCCGCGAGGGCGGAACGTCGCTTCGTGCAGTTGCGCGTGGCTCTTAACCGACCAGTAACATTAACGCGCTTTAATCGTGGCCAGTTTGGTTAATGGGTACGCGGGTTATTGCGATGCGGTTCAGTATTTTGTCCAGGAACGAACGCATTTTGGTGCGCGGAGCTGCCATTCTCGTCCTCGCTGGCGCGGCTGCCGGCTGCAGCTCGCAGGTCGCGCGATTCGGCGGAGGCGGCGTCGACGACATCTTCACGGCCTCGACCCCGAATCAGCAGCAGATCATCCGCCAGAATCAGCCCTATCCGGGCAGCATGCAGGCGGCCCCGATCGCGAGCGCAGAGACGACGCCGGTGACGCGCAGCGCCCTGACGCCCGTTTCCTCGCAGCCGCTTCCGCCACCCAGCCAGCCGGCACCGGTCGCCGTCAACACCGCGCCTGCGCCCGCTCTCGCCCCGGCCGGCAATATGGGGCAGCCCCATACCATCGCTGACGCGAAACCGTTGCCATCCGCTCCGCAGAAGCTTGCCGATGCGCGCCCGTCGAACCCGGCCAGCCTGCCCGACCACAAGACCCCGGTTCCGACCCGCGCGCCGGAAGGCACGCTCGGCGTCCTGCCGCAGTCGCCCAAGTTGAAGGAAGGCGAGGGCGGCCTGCCTTCGACGGCATCCGCGAACAACAACAGGGGCAATGCCACGCCGGCGCCCGGCACCTATCGCGTGCAGCAGGGCGATACGCTGACCAAAATCGCCCGCGACCACGGTGTCACCACCACCGCGCTCAAGGCGGCGAACGGCATGAACGACGGCATCGTCCGCATCGGCCAGACATTGCGCATCCCCGCCGGTGGCGCGACGACGGTTGCTGCCGCGACGCCGGCGAAGGCGGACCCCGCCACGACGTCGGTGGCCGCGCCCGCCAAGCCCGCGCCGGCAGCGCCCGAGACGGCCAAGACCGTTTCCTACACGCCGCCGAAGAAGAGCGAGAAGACGATCGAGCAGGCCGAGCAGGTTGCCGCGATCGCCCCGGATGCGACAGGCATCGGCAAGATGCGCTGGCCGGTACGTGGCCGCGTGATCTCGTCCTATGGCAAGGGTGGCGGCAAGTCCAACGACGGCATCGACATCCAGGTGCCGGAAGGAACGCCGGTCAAGGCCGCCGAGAATGGCGTCGTCATCTATGCCGGCGACGGGCTCAAGGAATTCGGCAACACCGTTCTGGTCCGCCACGAGAACGGCCTGGTGACTGTCTATGGCCATGCCAGCGAGCTGAAGGTTTCGCGCGGCGAGAAGGTCAAGCGCGGCCAGGAAATCGCCGTGTCGGGCATGAGCGGCAGCACGGATTCGCCGAGGCTGCATTTCGAGGTGCGCAAGAACTCGACGCCGGTCGATCCATCCGGCTATCTCGAATAGCCGGGTCCAACCGATACGAAAAACCCGCCTTCGTGGCGGGTTTTGCGTATTCACGCCTGCGGCGGCGCTTTTCGCCTGCAGCGCATCTCAATCCTTCAGTGGCTGTCCCAGGCGACCGGCCAGGTCCTGGATGAATTGCCAGGCGACGCGGCCGGAGCGGCTGCCGCGCGTCGTTGCCCATTCCAGCGCCTCGGCGCGCAGGGCATCGGGCTCGATTCTGAGATCGTGGTAGCGGACATAGCCTTCGATCATCTCCAGATACTCGTCCTGCGAGCATTTGTGGAAACCGAGCCACAGGCCGAACCGATCCGAGAGCGACACTTTTTCCTCCACTGCCTCGGAAGGATTGATGGCGGTGGAACGCTCATTGTCGATCATGTCGCGAGGCAGGAGGTGGCGGCGGTTCGACGTCGCGTAGAAGATGACATTGGTGGGCCGCCCCTCGACGCCGCCTTCCAGCGCCGCCTTGAGCGACTTGTAGGACGTGTCGTCATGGTCGAAGGACAGGTCGTCGCAGAATAGGATGAAGCGGAAGGGCGCGGCCTTCAGGATGTTCATCAGCTTCGGCAGCGTATCGATGTCCTCACGGTGGATCTCGATGAGCTTGAGCGGCGTGGCGTCCTTGTGGGCGGCGTTGATCGATGCATGGGCGGCCTTCACCAGCGATGATTTGCCCATGCCGCGCGCGCCCCACAACAGCACGTTGTTGGCCGGCAGCCCGGCCGCGAAGCGCTCGGTGTTGTCGACGAGGATGTCACGCACGCGATCGACACCGCGAATGAGGCCGATATCGACGCGATTGACGCGCTGGACGGGTTCGAGAAAGCCGGGATTGGCATTCCAGACGAAGCAATCGGCAATGGTAAGGTCGGTCTGCGGCACCGATGCGGGAGCAAGCCGGCCCACGGCCTCGATCAGCCTGTCGAGCTTTTCCGTCAGCGTTTCCAATGTCTTGTCGGTCATTCTGCAATCCACTTTCTTGAGGCTGGGACTTTAGGCGAGCGACGTGCGGTTGGATTGGGCCACCCGCTGCTGCCGGCGGCGGCCAGGGTGCCGTATTTCCGGCCCTCAGCATTCCCCGCAAACCTGCCTTGTCCGTGGTCCGATCCAGCCGCACGGCCCTGCAAGGCTGTAACATGCGCATCGGCGCCGGAAAAGCTGCCGACTGAGCCCTTTGCGCGGTTGCAAAGGCAGCCCCAACCACTATATTCCGCGCAACTTTCGCAAAGGGCCCGGAGGGGGGCCTTTCCTCTATTTTCAGGAGTTTATGATGTTTGTGACACCGGCATACGCCCAAGGTACCACCGGCGCCAGCCCCGATATGCTGATCAGCGTTCTGCCGTTTGTCCTGATCTTCGTGATCATGTATTTCCTCATCATCCGTCCGCAGCGCCAGCAGCTCAAGAAGCGCGGCGAAATGCTGTCGGCCATTCGCCGCGGCGACACGGTCGTCACCGGCGGCGGTCTCGTCGGCAAGGTCACCAAGGTTGTCGACGACAGCGAGCTCGAGGTCGATCTCGGCAATGGTCTGAAGGTCACCGCGCTGCGTTCGACCATCGCCGATGTGCGCGTGAAGGGCGAGCCGGTCGCCAACCAGAACACCAAGAAATAACGTCCGCTTCTCCGGCGTCCGGCTCCAGCCATGGCAGGGATCATCATCCGCGAGGCGCATTTTCCCGGCCGGGCGCCGATCGAGGCTTACGGCAATGGCGGCTTCCGCTTCGCGGATATGTCGCATCGCGGTTCGCTGCTCTGCCTGCCGTCGGGCGTCTATGGCTGGGAGCCCGCCGATCGCAACGCGCTGACGACGGCGGATTTCGAGCGGGTTCTGGCGGAGGCCGCCGATATCCAGATATTGCTTGTCGGCACCGGGCCGGATTTGCGGCCTCTGCCCCAGGCTCTGCGCGCCGCCTTGCGGAGCGTGCAGATTTCTTCCGATCCCATGTCCACGGGCGCGGCGGTGCGTACCTATAATGTGCTGCTCGCCGAGGATCGCGCCGTCGCCGCCGCGCTGATTGCCGTCGATTGACATGGCAGATCACGCCGGCATTGTGATGGAAGCGGTGCGCGCTTCCGACCGCGATCGCTATCTCAGCGCTCTCTATGCGCCGGAAGAGAAGCGGCCGGCGCTCCTCGCGCTTTACGCCTTCAATGCCGAAATCGCCGGCGTGCGCGACCGTATCCGCGAGGCGCTCCCCGGCGAGGTGCGGCTGCAATGGTGGCGCGATGTGCTGGAGGCCGGCACAAGGCAGGCCGCCGCCGGCCATCCCGTTGCGGAAGCGCTGGTAGAGGCGATGGCGACATATCGTCTGCCGCAGACGGCCTTTGCCAACTATCTCGAAGCGCGCATCTTCGATCTTTACAACGATCCCATGCCGTCACGAAACGACCTCGAAGGTTATTGCGGCGAGACGGCGGGGGCGATCATTCAGCTCTCCGCCATGGTGCTGGACCGCGAAGCCGCGACGGAGTTCTCGGCCCTTGCCGGCCATGCCGGCTGCGCGCAGGCGATCGCCGGCCTGTTGCGCCTGCTGCCGTTGCATCGGGCGCGCGGCCAGTGCTTCGTTCCGCAAGACGTTCTCGCCGCCGTCGGCTCCTCGCCGGAGGAATTCATCTCGGGAGACGGTGGCGAAGGGGCTGCCGGCGCGCTCGCGGCCATGACCGCGCTGGCCGCTGAACATCTCGCAGCCTTCGAAAAGGGCGCGCGCGCATTGCCGCTTTCGCTGCGTCCGGCCTTTCTGCCCGTGGCGCTGACCGGCGCCTATCTCGCCCGCCTGCGCAAGGTGGGAACGCAAGCGCTCACCGCTCACGCGGACATCGCCGCCTGGAAGCGGCATGCGATCCTGTTTCGCCGCGCCGCCCGGGGCTGGAAGTAGTCATCCTCCCGATCGGCGGATTTTCAGGAAGGCTGCGAATCCCGGAGCGTGTGGAACAGGATGCGTGGCTCGCCGCGCACATTCGAATAATTCCTGCGCCGGCTGTGCAGCCTTTCCGCGACGGCGACGGAGGCGTGATTCTGCGGGGCGACGATCGATCCGACCAGATTCTCGCGCGTGTTGCGGAAGGCAAAATCGAGCACGGCGCGGGCGGCTTCGATGGCGTAGCCCCTGCCACGGTGCGCGGCAGCCAGATGATAGCCGATTTCCAGCACCTTCTCCTCGCCCGCGTGCTGCCAGGTGAGGCCGCAATCGCCGATGAGCTTACCGCTTTCCAGCGTGAGTGCCCAAAGGCCGAAACCATGTTCGGCATAATTGCCGAGGTTCCATTCCACCCAGTCCCGCGCGGCCTGCATGTCGTGCATGGCGGGATAGAAACGCCGCGCCATAGGGTCCGCGAAGACGGACCATATGTCGGACACGTCGTCGCGCGTCATATCGCGAAAAGTGAGCCTTGCCGTCGCTGACGGGAGCATGGCTGTCGGCTTCCCGTCAGGCGGCGGCCTCGGCCTGTTCGTTCAGGCCCAGCCATGCGCGGCAGTCCGCCAGCGCGCGCGCGGTGATCGCATGCCGCTTGGCGACGATCTTGTCCTTGCCGCGCAGGCGCTTGCCCTCGACCTTCGGAGCCTCGACCGGGGGAAACAGGCCGAAATTGACGTTCATCGGCTGGAACGAGCGCTTGCCCGGCTCATCCTCGGACACGATGTGGCCGCCGGTGATGTGGTTGAGCAGCGCGCCGAAGGCCGTGGTGACCGGCGGCGGCGAAGCTTCCTGCCCAAGCAGTTCGGCGGCGGCGAAGCGCCCGGCGAGCAGGCCGACGGCGGACGATTCCACATAGCCCTCGCAGCCGGTGATCTGGCCGGCGAAGCGCAGGCCGGTGCGACCCCTGAGCTGCAGCGTGGAGTCGAGCAGCGTCGGCGAGTTGATGTAGGTGTTGCGATGCAGCCCGCCGAGCCGTGCGAAGTCCGCATTCTCCAGTCCGGGGATCATGCGGAAGATGCGCACCTGCTCGGCATATTTCAGCTTCGTCTGGAAGCCGACCATGTTGTAGAGCGTGCCCAGCGCGTTGTCCTGCCGGAGCTGGACGACCGCATAGGCCTTCACGGTCGGATTGTGGGGGTTGGTCAGGCCCATCGGCTTCATCGGGCCGTGGCGCAGCGTCTCCACCCCGCGCTCGGCCATGATCTCGATCGGCAGGCAGCCGTCGAAATAGGGCGTGCCTTCCCATTGCTTGAATTCTGTCTTGCCGCCGTCCAGCAGGGCCTGGACGAAGGCCTCGTACTGCGCCTTGTCCATCGGGCAGTTGATGTAATCCTTGCCGGTGCCGCCGGGGCCGACCTTGTCGTAGCGCGACTGGAACCAGCAGGTGTCCATGTCGATCGTCTCGAAATGGACGATCGGTGCGATGGCGTCGAAAAAGGCGAGTGCGTCGGCGCCGGTGCGCTGCGCGATCGCCTCGGCCAGCGAGGGCGCGGTGAGCGGTCCGGTGGCGATGATTGCCTGCTCCCAGTCTTCCGGCGGAAGCCCGGTCACCTCCTCGCGCCGGATGGTGACGAGCGGATGCGCTTCGAGCCTTGCGGTGACGGCGGCCGAGAAGCCGTCGCGGTCGACGGCAAGCGCGCCGCCGGCGGGAACCTGATGCGCGTCGGCGCAGGCCATGATGAGTGAGCCGGCGAGCCGCATTTCCGCGTGCAGCAGCCCGACCGCGTTCGCCTGCGCGTCGTCGGAGCGGAAGGAGTTGGAGCAGACCAGTTCGGCCAGCCCATCCGTCTTGTGGGCATCGGTGCCGCGCACCGGCCGCATTTCGTGGAGGATGACGGGCACGCCGGCCTGTGCCGCCTGCCAGGCAGCTTCCGAACCGGCCAGACCGCCGCCGATGATGTGCAGGGGTTTGTTTGTCATGGCTGGGAAATAGGCTGACGGGCCGAGGAAATCAATCGAGCTTGCGCGCCTGCCCCTGAAACGACAACACCCGCCGGGGGAGGAGATCCGGCGGGTGTCGTTAGAGTGGTCAGTGACGGGAGGAGGATATCACTGACCTTATTCATCGGAGCCCGGGAGGAGGTAGGCGCCGACGAAATTCCTTTCGCCGTTGAAGGGCGCGAAAACCCTGGGAAACAACACCCGCCGGGGGAGGAGGTTCCGGCGGGTGTCGTTTAGAGTGGTCAGTGACGGGAGGAGGATATCACTGACCTTTATTCGCCGGAGCCCGGGAGGAGGTAGGCGCCGACGAAATTCCTTTCGCCGTTGAAAGGGCGCGAAGACCCTTTGGGCAACAGCACCCGCCGAGGGAGGAGGTTCGGCGGGTGCCGTAGAGATCGGTCAGCGATCGGGAGGAGGTGAAGGCTGACCGTATTCGCCGGAACCGGGAGGAGGATGTTCCGGCGAAATCCAGATTAGATCGAGCGGCGAGCGACCGAGTGGATCTCGCTGCGGCTGATGCCGAGGTCGTTCAGCTCGCGGTTCGAAAGGCGGCTCAGCTCGGAGACGGTCTCGCGGTAGCGGCGCCAGTTGCGGAAATTGCGAAGGATGTTCATTTTTTCTTGCTTTCTATTACGGCTTACGTGGACATGGGCCGGACGGCCCGGAAAATCAGATCGACTTACGCGCGACGAAGGGGATGTCGCTGCGGTTGATGCCGAGGTCGTTCAATTCGCGGTTCGAAAGGCGGCTCAGCTCGGAAACGGTTTCACGGTAGCGGCGCCAGTTGCGATAATTGCGGATCAGGTTCATGGTCGGGCTCGTTTCGTCTTCGGTTCGTTAATCGCTGTTTACGGGGCGTAGATAAGCTTGCCGGCGCGGCTTTGAAAGTGCCATTGGTGCATGGCAGCAATGCGCTTTGTGCATTGCAACATTAATGGGTTTTCGTTGCTGTGGCGCAATTGTGGCCGAATCTTAAAAATCCTATGACAACAACGGTTTGAGGACGGTCATTTTGTCTCGGAAGACACTGGAGGAAGTGCATTGCCGTCTTATTCGTCACGCGTGAGGCAGGACATCGCGCGCTGGGTCGACAGGGGACTGATCGACGCCGCAACGGGGCAGGTGCTCACCCGCGATATCGAGGAAAACGAAAGCCGGCTTTTCAGTTTCGGTTTCGTTCTGGCGGTCATGGCGGCCTTGCTGCTGGGCGCGGCGCTGTTGCTCCTGGTCGCCGCGAACTGGGAAGCCATTCCGCGCCTGGCGAGGGTTGCCGGGCTGTTCGCTGTCATCATCGGCGGCTATGTGGGCGGCGCGGTGCTGAAATCACGGGACCAGGGCGCCATCGCGGAGGCCGTATGGCTGGTCGCGGCGGCGGCGTTCGGCGGATCGATGGCGCTGATCGGCCAGATGTACCATCTCGACGGCGACGAAAGCGTGGCCATGCTGACATGGTGCGGCGGCACGGTGCTTGCCGCGGCGATGCTGCGTTCCGGGCCGCTCACGGTCGCGGCCGCCGGCATCGGCCTTGCCTGGATGGTCGTGATCGGTTTCGACGACTGGCGTTTCGAGACGGTCCCGCATCCCTATCTCGTGATCGCCGCGGTGATTTGGGCGCTGTCCTACTGGACGAGGAGCGTCACTGCGCGGCACCTCGTCCTGCTGTCTCTCATCGTTTATGCGTGCTTCCTTGCCACGCATCATCAGGTGTCCGATGTCGGCATCGCGCTTGCCCTGATTTCGGCCGTGCTTTTCGGCCTGTCCGTGGCCGCGCCCGCACCGGTCGAGGCGTTTTTCCGCATCGGCGGGCGCCTGCCGGTGCACTGCCTCATTGCGTTCCTGGTGGGGTTGGCGATGATCCAGCTCGACCAGATCGAGTATGTCGACCGGCTGGTCATGTCGGCGCTGGTCGTCTTCGCCGGCGTGGCGGCGGCTCTTTACTTCGCCGGGCGCGACAGTCGCGGGTTGCGGTGGATCGCCTACACCGGCTTCGGCCTCGAGCTCTGCTTCATCTATGCCATAACCATCAGCACCATGCTGGGCACCGCCGGGCTGTTCCTGGCTTCCGGCGTCGTTCTCGGCATCATTGCCGTCGTCATCATCAGGGTGGAGCGGCGCATCAGGGGTACACCCCTCAAGCAGGCAGGAGCCGCATGATGGCGAAGAACAGGCTTTTGATCAGCGCGCTCGTGCTTGCCCTGGTCCAGGTGGGCTTCCTGACATGGATCATCGCATCGAGGGCGATGATCCTGCGCTATGGCCAGGAAGTGCTTCTGAAGGTCGAGCCGGTCGATCCGCGCGACCTGCTGCGTGGCGATTATGTCAGCCTCGGCTATGAAATCTCCAATGTCCCCGCCAGGCTGGTCGTCAATCGCGGCGATGCCTCGTCGAGCATGGAAGGTCCCATCCACGTCCGCCTCAAGAAGGGGGCGGATGGCTTCTGGCATCCGGCTTCCGCGGCTCTGGCTCCCGGCTTTGCCGATGCGCCGGCCGATGGCGAGGTGGACGTGCTCGGCACCGTTTCCTCCATCTGGACGCAGGACGAGGAGGAAGTGTTGCGCGTCGATTACGGCATCGGCCGCTATTATCTGCCGGAGGGAGAAGGGCGGCCGATCGAGCGTGACATGCGCGTGCGCAGCTTCGGCATTCTGGCGGCCGTCGGCAAGGACGGAATGCTGCAGATCAAGGCGCTGATGGACGGCAATAAAATGCTGTTTTCCGAACCGCTCTACTAAATTGAGAGGAGCCGGCCCGGGCAGCACCCCGGCCGGCCGCGTGCCCCGGAACGAAGGTTCCGGGAAGCCGGCGCACGAAAACGCGGCGTTTGCGCCATTCCTTTCCGCATGAGGCGTGCGGGCGCGAACACTATCTCGCCATGTGCCGCGGGACTTGGGAGAATGCCGCTCTATATCGGGATCATGGTGCGGATGAAGGGACTCGAACCCCCACGCCTTTCGGCACCGGAACCTAAATCCGGGGCGTCTACCAGTTCCGCCACATCCGCAGGTGCAGTCGCAATCTCACGCGGCCATCATTATGTCAATGTCGCCGCCGCGGGATAGGTATACAAGAGGTGTTTTGCAGGGGCGGCAACGTGCGAAGAGTGTTGAAAAATCAGTCCGTCTATGACAAAAGGCGTGTCAAATGTGACGGGTTACAAATTCACGCTTCGAACGAATGCGGTAAGAAGCAGCAAGAACAAAGACTTACCAAGTTCTGGAGCGCATTGAAAGCAGTTGCTGCCTTGATGGTGATACCATCCCGGTTCGATTGCTTCACCCGCACCGAAGGACTACCCCGCCACGAAAATCTCCGCAGGTCGAGCGGTTTGCCGTTTGCCCGGTGGCAGTCGTGAAAACAAAGGTTTGATGATGCAGGTAACCGAAACTCTCAATTCCGGTCTTAAGCGCGAAATAAAGGTTGTCGTTCCGGCCGGCGATATGGAAGCCAAGCTCGTCGAACGGCTGACCGACGCCAAGGACAAGGTTCGCCTCAACGGCTTCCGCCCGGGCAAGGTGCCGCTGCAGCACCTGCGCAAGGTCTACGGCAAGTCCTTCATGGCCGAAGTGGTCAACGAGATCCTCTCGAACTCCACACGCACCATCATTGCGGAGCGCGGCGAGAAGGCTGCGATGCAGCCCGAGGTCACCATGACCGAGGACGAGAAGGAAGCCGAGAAGATTCTGGCCGGTGGCGCCGACTTCGAATTCCAGCTTTCCTACGAGGTGGTCCCGAACATCGAGATCCAGGATTTCAGCAAGATCGCCGTGAACCGCCCGGTCTACGACGTGCCGGAATCGGAAATCGACGAGCAGGTCAAGCGCATCGCCGAATCCTCGCGCTCCTATGAGCCCAAGACGGGCAAGGCCGAGGACGGCGACCGCGTCACCATCGACTATGTCGGCAAGATCGACGGCACGCCCTTCGCTGGCGGCACCGGTTCCGATCAGCCGCTGGTTCTGGGTTCGAAGGAATTCATTCCCGGCTTCGAGGATCAGCTCATCGGCACCAAGGCCGGCGATGAGAAGCTCGTCACCGTGACCTTCCCGGAGAACTACGGCGCTGCCGAACTGGCCGGCAAGGAAGCCACCTTCGACGTCACCGTCAAGGAAGTCGCCAAGCCCGGCGAGCTGGAAATCAACGACGAGATGGCCAAGAACCTCGGCCTTGAATCGCTGGAGCGCCTGCGCGAGATCGTTCGCGGCCAGGTCGAGAGCCAGTTCGGCTCGATAACCCGCCAGAAGGTGAAGCGCCAGCTTCTCGACCAGCTCGACGAGAGCTACAAGTTCGAGGCGCCGTCGAAGCTGATCGAGGCGGAATTCAACAATATCTGGGAGCAGGTCAACCGCGACCTCACCGCCGCCGGCCGCACCTTCGCCGACGAAGAGACCACCGAAGAGGAAGCCCGCGCCGAGTATCAGCGTCTGGCTGAACGCCGCGTGCGCCTGGGCCTGGTGCTGGCGGAGATCGGCGAGAAGGCCGGCGTGCAGGTGAGCGACGAGGAGATGCAGCGCGCGCTGTTCGACGTCGTGCGCCGCTATCCGGGCAACCAGCAGCAGGAAATCTTCGAGTTCTACCGTGGCAATCCGAATGCGCTGGCCACCATCCGCGCGCCGCTCTTCGAGGAGAAGGTCATCGACCATCTGCTGACGCAGATCTCCGTCACCGACCAGAAGGTGAGCAAGGAAGAGCTGATGGCCGACGACGAGGACGAGGCCGCCGAGGCCAAGCCCGAGAAGAAGACCAAGAAGGCTGCCGCCAAGAAGGCCGACGACGCTTCCGCCGAAGAGCCGAAGAAGAAAGCCGCGCCGAAGAAGAAGGCTGCCAAGGAAGACGACGCCGAATAAGGCGGTCTTTCACGGGAATATGAAAAAGGCCGTCCGGTTGGGCGGCCTTTTTCTTTGGGCGATGCAGCCAAGATCTCTGGCGGCTGTTGGATGGGTGTTGAAGGGGGGCGGGCCGCGATCAGATCAGCAGCAGGCCCTTCATGCTGGCATGTGCCTTCTTGCCGATGATGATGTGGTCGTGGACGGCGATGCCGAGCGGTTTCGCCGTCTCGATGATCGTCTTGGTCATCTCGATGTCCGCGCGCGAAGGGGTAGGGTCGCCGGAAGGGTGGTTGTGGACGAGAATGATGGCGGTCGCCGAAAGCTCCAGCGCGCGCCGCACCACTTCGCGGGGATAGACCGGCGTATGGTCGACGGTACCCGTCTGCTGCACCTCGTCGGCGATCAGCGCGTTCTTCTTGTCGAGGAACAGGATGCGGAACTGCTCGCGCTCCTCGAAGGCCATCGCGGCGCGACAGTAGTCGAGCACCTGGCTCCATGAGGACAGCACCTCGCGGCCGCGTATTTCACCGCGCGCCATGCGCTGCGCGGCGGCCGCCACGATCTTGAGGTCCATCGCCGCGCCCTCGCCGACATTCTCCACCTCGCGCAGCAGGTGCTCCGGCGCGCCAAGCACCTCGGCAAGCGAGCCGAAGCGTTTCAGCAACGCCTTGGCGCGTTCCTTCGTGTCCGCGCGCGGTATGGAGCGGAACAGCAGGAGCTCGAGGATTTCGTAGTCGGAAAGCGTGTCCGGCCCGGCCTGCCGGAAGCGTTCGCGCAGGCGCTGGCGATGGCCGAGATAGTGCGGCTTCTCATCCGCCGGCCGGGACGGCTTCAATGCCCGCGGGGGCCGCTCGGCGAAGAAACCGCGTTCATCCTCCCGATCGTCGGCCATGCAATTCCCCCATGCCGCGCCGCAGAACGGCGCCGTCCCCGGAAGAGAATATTAGAAGGGCAGGCCCGGCCGGTCGAGCCCCTTGGGCGAGAGCGTGAAAATTTCGCAGCCGTCGGCGGTCACGCCCACGGTGTGCTCATACTGCGCCGAGAGCGAGCGGTCGCGCGTCACCGCGGTCCAGCCATCGGAAAGCACCTTCACGTGCGGCCGGCCGAGATTGATCATCGGCTCGATGGTGAAGATCATGCCTTCACGCATCTCCACGCCTTCGTTCGGATTGCCGTAGTGCAGGATGTTCGGCGCGTCGTGGAACAGCAGGCCGACGCCGTGGCCGCAGAAGTCGCGCACCACCGAGCAGCGCTCGCCTTCGGCATAGCTCTGAATGGCCGCGCCGATCGCGCCCGTGCGCGCGCCGGGCTTTACGGCGGCGATGCCGCGCAGCAGGCACTCATAGGTCACTTCCAGCAGGCGCTCGGCCGCGCGCTTGATGGTGCCGACCGGATACATGCGGCTTGCATCGCCATGCCAGCCGTCGAGAATATAGGTCACGTCGATATTGACGATATCGCCGTCGCGCAACTGCTTGTCGTCGGGAATGCCGTGGCAGACGACATGGTTGATCGAGGTGCAGGTCGATTTGGTGTAGCCGCGATAATTCAGCGTCGCGGGCAGGGCGCCATGGTCCATTCCGAACTCGAAGACGAAGCGGTCGATCGCGTTGGTCGTCACGCCGGGCTTCACGATGTCGGCCAGTTCATCCAGGCAGCGCGCGGTCAGGTTGCAGGCCTTGCGCATGCCAGCGAAAGCCTCCTCGCCGTAAAGACGGATTTGACCGGTATTGCGAAGCGGTGCCGTTGCGGCGTCCAGATAGGTGACCATGAGATATACCTGCGTGTCGGGAAGCGGGCGCGCGAAACCCGCGACCGCCCTGATGTGACACCTGAGCGCACATTCTTCAAGTGCAAAGGCGCCGGAAGCGACCAAATGGCCCGTGCCCGGGCGTTTCCCAGGCAGACCGGGCGGCAGGCGCGTGAACGACCATGCGGCGAGCCACGTTTCGGGGGGCACCGCGAGTCAGCATGGAAGCGGAGGAAAGGGCTGGGATTGATACACTGTTTCCCGTGCAGCGCCCCGCGCCTGAAGCGCTTTGTGGGGAGTTGACCGCGGGCGCAACCGAAGGCAATTTGTCGCCGTGCCGCCAGCCATCGTAGCGGCGGCATCGTGGGTCGGGGGACCGTCGAACTTGAGCGTTCGATGATGTGCCGGATCTCACGACGGTGGTGCCGGTTTCGGGCGGGGGGCTTGGAACCGGCATCATCCATTCGATCTTATATCGGATGAGAAAACGCAGGCTGTGCGCTTTCCTTCGCAAAGCATACGTGATACGAGCCGGTGCCATTCCTGAAGGAAACAGACGAGTCAGCGCAGCTCACCCGAGCCATAGCGCGCGTTTCCCGTATTGAGGGCTAGGCATGGCAAAGATCATCGAAACCGCTACCGGCGCGACCGCGCTGACATTTGACGACGTGCTCCTGCAGCCCGGTCACTCCGAAATCATGCCCGGTCAGACGGACATTCGCACGGTGATCGCTGGCGACATAGAGCTGAATATCCCGATCCTTTCGGCCGCGATGGACACGGTGACCGAGGCGAAGCTCGCCATTGCCATGGCGCAGGCCGGCGGCATCGGCGTCATCCACCGCAATTTCACGCCGGCCGAGCAGGCCGAGCAGGTGCGCCAGGTCAAGAAGTTCGAATCCGGCATGGTGGTCAATCCCGTCACCATCGGCCCGGACGCAACGCTGGCCGACGCGCAGGCGCTGATGCGTGCGCACGGCATCTCGGGCATTCCGGTCGTCGAGAATGGCGGCACCGGTGGCCATAAGATCGGTCGGCTGGTCGGCGTCCTCACCAATCGCGACGTGCGTTTCGCCACCGATCCGGGCCAGAAAGTCTACGAGCTGATGACCCGCGAGAACCTGGTCACGGTCAAGGAAAACGTCGATCAGACCGAGGCCAAGCGCCTGCTGCACCAGCACCGCATCGAAAAGCTGCTCGTGGTCGACAAGGCCGGCAACTGTGTCGGGCTCATCACGGTGAAGGACATCGAGAAGTCGCAGCTCAACCCCAATGCATCGAAGGATGCGCAGGGGCGTCTGCGTGCCGCCGCCGCCACCAGCGTGGGCGATGACGGCTTCGAGCGTGCCGAGCGCCTCATCGACGCCGGCGTGGACCTGCTGGTCATCGACACGGCGCATGGCCACTCGCAGCGCGTGCTGGACGCGGTGGCGCGGGCGAAGAAGCTCTCGAACTCCGTGCGCATCATGGCCGGCAACGTTGCCACTCCCGACGGAACGCAGGCGCTGATCGACGCTGGCGCCGATGCCGTGAAGGTCGGCATCGGGCCTGGCTCCATCTGCACCACCCGTATCGTCGCGGGCGTCGGCGTGCCGCAGCTCTCGGCCATCATGGCAGCCGTGGAAACCGCGCAGAAGTCGGGCGTCTCCGTGATCGCGGACGGCGGCATCAAGTTCTCGGGCGATCTTGCCAAGGCGCTTGCCGCCGGCGCCAGCGCGGCGATGATCGGCTCGCTGCTGGCCGGCACGGACGAGAGCCCCGGCGAGGTCTATCTCTATCAGGGCCGCTCCTTCAAAGCCTATCGCGGCATGGGATCGGTCGGCGCCATGGCGCGCGGCTCGGCGGATCGCTATTTCCAGGCCGAAGTGCGCGATACGCTGAAGCTGGTGCCGGAAGGCATCGAGGGGCAGGTGCCTTACAAGGGGCCGGTGGCGGGCGTGCTGCATCAGCTCGCCGGCGGCCTGCGCGCCGCTATGGGTTATGTCGGCGGTGTCGATCTCACCGATTTCCGCAACAAGGCAACCTTCGTGCGCATCTCGACGGCGGGCCTGCGTGAAAGCCACACGCATGACGTGACGATCACCCGCGAAAGCCCGAACTATCCCGGCAGCTTCTGATCGCTGACGACACAAAACAAAGCGGCCGCTCCGGTGTCGGGGCGGCCGCTTTGTTTTGCACGGAGATTCGCGGGCCTTTGCCCGCGAGCCTCATTTCGTTTCGAACACAACCACCTTGCGGCGCTCGAACTTCATGCCGAGCTCGCCATGCACCAGCCGGGCCGCGGCATTGCCGAACACCTCGCGGCGCCAGCCATGCATGGCCGGCACGTCGGCCTTTTCGCCTTCGGCGGCGATGCGGTCTATGTCGTCGCTGGAAGCCAGAACCTTGGCGGCAACGCCTTCCTTTTCGGCGATCTGGCGCAGAAGCACCTTGAGCAGTTCAGAGGCTGCGCTGCTGCCCTCGGGCGCGTGATGCTGCCTGGGCAGCTTCGGAAGCTGGTCCTTGGGCAGTTGAAGCACGTCGCTGACGATCTCCAGCAGCGTGGCCGCCGTGGCGGAGCGCTCCCAGCCCTTGGGCACCGTGCGCAGGCGCGACAGCGCGCCGGCATCGCGCGGCTGCTGCTGGGCGATTTCGTAGAGGGCGTCGTCCTTCAGCACGCGGCCGCGCGGCACGTTGCGTTCGCGCGCCTCGCGCTCGCGCCAGGCGGCGATACGCTGCAGCACGGCCAGCTCGATCGGCTTGCGCACGCGCATCTTGAGGCGCTTCCAGGCGTCGTCCGGATGCGGATCATACGTCTCGCGCGAGGTCAGAACCTCCATTTCCTCGTTCAGCCAGTGGCCGCGATTGTCGCGTTCGAGCTGCGTCTTGAGGTGCTGGTAAACGTCGATCAGATGCGTGACGTCGGCGAGCGCATAGGAAAGCTGCTTTTCCGTCAGCGGCCGGCTGCGCCAGTCGGTGAAGCGCGACGACTTGTCGAGATGCGTGCCGGTCACCTTCTGGACGAGCTGGTCGTAGGAGACGCTGTCGCCGAAGCCGCAGACCATCGCGGCCACCTGGGTGTCGAACACCGGATGCGGGATGAGGTCGCCGAGATGGAAGATGATCTCGATGTCCTGCCGGGCGGCGTGGAAAACCTTCGTCACCGCTTCGTCCGCCATCAGCTCGAAGAACGGCTTGAGATCGATGCCGGGCGCGAGCGGATCGATGAGCGCGGTCACGCCGGGCGCCGCCATCTGGATGAGGCAGAGTTCCGGCCAGAAGGTGGTTTCGCGGATGAACTCGGTATCTACCGTCACGAAGGCCGACTTGCCGAGGGTGGCGATAGCGGTTTCGAGCTCTTGCTGAGTGGTTATGACGTGCATGAAATTTCTTTGGAAAGAAAGGAACGTCATTTCCTTTCAGCCCGAGGGCCATTCGTCAAGCTTTGCGAGCCAATGAGGCGTTCATACTTGCCGTCCGCCGCCGCGCTTGCTGCGCGCGAGCCGCGCAAAAACAGCCTGTATGCGCAAAAGTGCGATAAAACGTCCGCCGCCGCCGGCAAGTACCGCGCGCCCACGCTCCGCGACGGAAGACGATGACCATGAATGTAGCGAGGACATCGGGCAGTCAAGGCGGCGCGAAATGGGACTGAGCGCGGCATTGCCTTGACAAAACACTGCACCCATGCGCTTTTCGCCCAAATTTTCCGGCTGTGCGCGCATGCGTCGGCACGGCCAAGCAAACTCCTGACCGGAATTTCATCATGCATCGTTACCGCACTCATACTTGTGGCCAATTGAGGAAATCGGATGTCGGATCGGTCGTTCGGCTGTCGGGCTGGGTGCATCGCGTCCGCGACCACGGCGGCCTGCTGTTCATCGACCTGCGCGATCATTACGGCCTGACCCAGATCGTCGCCGACCCGGATTCGCCCTGCTTCAAGATCGCCGAGACCGTGCGCGGCGAATGGGTCATCCGCGTTGACGGCGAGGTCAAGGCGCGCACCTCCGAGACGGTCAACGCGAACCTTCCCACCGGCGAGATCGAGATTTTCGCGCGCGAGATGGAAGTGCTGTCGGCCGCCAAGGAGCTGCCGCTGCCGGTGTTCGGCGAGCCGGACTATCCGGAAGACATCCGCCTGAAATACCGCTTCCTCGACCTGCGCCGCGAGACGCTGCACAGGAACATCGTGAGCCGCACGAAGATCATCGCCGAGATGCGCAAGCGCATGGGCGAGGTCGGCTTCACCGAATATTCCACGCCGATCCTGACGGCCTCGTCGCCCGAGGGCGCGCGCGACTTCCTGGTTCCGAGCCGCATCCATCCCGGAAAGTTCTTCGCGCTGCCGCAGGCGCCCCAGCAGTACAAGCAGCTCCTGATGGTCGCCGGCTTCGACCGCTATTTCCAGATCGCGCCCTGCTTCCGCGACGAGGACCCGCGCGCCGACCGTCTGCCGGGCGAGTTCTACCAGCTCGACCTCGAAATGAGCTTCGTGACCCAGGAAGACGTCTGGGACACGATGGAGCCCGTCATGCGCGGCGTGTTCGAGAAGTTCGCCGAGGGCAAGCCGGTCACGCAGAAGTTCCGCCGCATCCCCTATGACACGGCCATCCGCACCTACGGCACCGACAAGCCGGACCTGCGCAACCCGATCGAGATCCAGGCGGTCACGCAGCACTTTGCCAGCTCCGGCTTCAAGGTGTTCGCCAACATGATCGCCAACGACCCGAAGGTCGAGGTGTGGGCTATCCCCGCCAAGACCGGCGGCAGCCGCGCCTTCTGCGACCGCATGAACTCCTGGGCGCAGGGCGAGGGCCAGCCGGGCCTCGGCTACATCTTCTGGCGCAAGGAAGGTGAAAAGCTGGAGGGGGCCGGCCCCATCGCCAAGAACATCGGCGAGGAGCGCACCGACGCGATCCGCCGGCAGCTCGGCCTCGAAGACGGCGATGCCGCCTTCTTCGTCGCGGGCGACCCGTCCAAGTTCTACAAGTTCGCGGGCGAGGCGCGCACGCGCGCGGGCGAGGAACTGAACCTCGTCGACCGCGACCGCTTCGAGCTGTGCTGGATCGTCGACTTCCCGTTCTATGAATGGCTGGAGGACGAGAAGAAGATCGACTTCGCCCACAATCCGTTCTCGATGCCGCAGGGCGGCCTGGAAGCGCTCAACACGCAGGATCCGCTGACCATCAAGGCCTATCAGTACGACATGGTCTGCAACGGCTTCGAGATCGCCTCGGGCTCGATCCGCAACCAGCTTCCGGAAGTGATGGTCAGGGCCTTCGAGCTCACCGGCAAGTCGCGCGAGGAAGTCGAGGAGCACTTCGGCGGCCTCTACCGCGCGTTCCAGTATGGCGCGCCGCCGCATGGCGGCATGGCTGCCGGCATCGACCGCGTCGTCATGCTGCTGGTCGGCGCCAGGAACCTCCGCGAGGTGACGCTGTTCCCGATGAACCAGCAGGCGCAGGACCTGCTGATGGGCGCGCCCGCCGAAGCCACGCCGACGCAGCTCCGCGAACTGTCGCTGCGCATCATGGCGCCTAAGAAGGAAGATTGAGAAACGCCTGCAAGCGATTCTCACGGCAATGAAAAAGCCCGGCAGCGATGCCGGGCTTTTTCGCGTTTGCGGCCGGAGCGGTTCCTGTTTCTACTGAATCATCGGAACCGCTCCATCTCCATGTTGTCATTCCTCGTTGGCGCGCACCGTCACGCCGAGCGTCTTGGGCAGTTCCAGCGGCGCGGACATGGCGCCCGCCGCGATGAGCGCGAACGGCACCGGCGAGCCCGGCTCGGCCTTCACCGCGATGCTCTGCGGATCATCGAGGAACTGGTTCACCGCAGCCGTGATCTGGCCGGACAGTTCCGGATTGTTGAGCTGCGCGGTGAAGAAAGGCACGATCGCCTTGGCCTGGGTGACGATGTCTTCAGGTTTCACGCCCTGCTGCCTGGCCATGTAGTCCTTGACCTTGCCGGTCAGCGAATCATCGTCGAAGCGGATCGTGGCGCCCTGGAAGGTCAGTTGCTGCATCAGCCCCAGCGCGGCCAGACCGAGCGTCGACTTGTCGGCTTCCGGCTGCTGGGCAACCTTCTTCTGCAAGTCCTGCATCGACTTCAGGAAGGCGGGCGTATAGCCGCCCAGGTTGAAGCTCAAGCCCAGCGTGCCGGCCTTCTCGACCGTGATGTCGTATTGCGACAGCGACAGCGTGCCGTCGGCCGGCTGCCACGAACCGGCGGCCTCGATGTAGCCGGCGATGTTCTGGTAGCCGAGGCCGTCGATCACGGCTTTCGACTGCGGATCCTCGATGCCGCTCAGATCGGCGGTGAACTTCTCCACCGAACCGGTGAACTCCATCGCATTGCCGTCCTTGGGCGGGGTCACCTCGGCCGTCACGTTGGAAAGGGAAAACACGGGCTTGCCCGCGGTCTTCACATCGACGCTGGCAAGCGTTGCCGATTCATACATCAGCATCGATGCGACCACATCTGTCGAGCCCGGCGCGGGAAGGGATACGCCCGACAGCACGATGGAGCTTATATCCACGTTGGTCTTGTCTTGCGTGAAATGATAGGGCTCGGTGCTGACGGTATCGATCCTGTAGCCGCCATTGTCCTCCGCGATACCCTCGAGGGTGATATTGCCGAACGACATTCGTTCGCTTTCGCCGGTACTGCCCAGGGTGACACCCTCCAGAACCATCTTGGACGAATCGCCGCTGATCGCCTGCCACTCAAGGTCCACGTTCTGGCCGGAAAGAACCTCCTTCAGCCGCTCCGCCACGGCCGAGGTGTCCTGGGCATATGCCTGGAAGGGAAGCGCAATAAGGAAGGTTGATAAAGCGAGCTTCTGAAAAGTCGAGTGGATCATAGTTCTGGTCCTTGGGTGGAAAAATCGTCGTGCCGTTTCCCAGCCGCTGGAGGTGGAAACAAGGCAATCTGCCTACAACATGCTCAAAATTCGCAAAAAAAGGCAATCGGAAGATGGCGCATCTCCGATAGTTAAAGCTGGCACACGGGCTTGCGCTTTTGCTTCAATTCGCCCACTTGCCGCGAATCGCATGGTCGGATAACCGAAAACGATGGGAAAAAGGCTTTTGCCGCCGGGTTCCGGCGATGGCGATCATATCGAACCGGTCGATCTGAAGAAGGCGCTGGAAGAGCGCTATCTTGCCTATGCGCTGTCGACCATCATGCACCGCGCGCTGCCGGATGTGCGCGACGGGCTTAAACCCGTGCACCGCCGCATCATGCATGCGATGCGGCTTTTGCGGCTCAACCCCGACCAGGGCTTCGCCAAATGCGCCCGTATCGTCGGCGAGGTGATGGGCAAGTTCCACCCGCATGGCGACCAGTCGATCTACGACGCGCTGGTGCGCCTGGCGCAGGACTTTGCCGTGCGCTACCCGCTGGTCGACGGGCAGGGCAATTTCGGCAATATCGACGGCGATAACGCCGCCGCCATGCGCTACACCGAGGCGCGCATGACCGAGGTGTCGGTGGCGCTGCTGGAAGGCATCACCGAGGATGCCGTCGACTACCGGCCGACCTACAACGAGGAAGACGAGGAGCCGGTGGTTCTGCCCGGCGCCTTCCCGAACCTGCTGGCCAACGGCTCGTCGGGCATCGCGGTCGGCATGGCGACGTCCATTCCGCCGCACAACGCGGCCGAGCTGTGCACTGCCGCACTGCACCTGGTCGAACACCCCGACGCGACGGTCGACGACCTCATCAGCAGGGAGCCGGGCGACGGGCTGATCCAGGGGCCGGATTTCCCCACGGGCGGCGTCATCATCGACAGTCGCGCCACGATCCTCGATGCGTATGAGACGGGCAGGGGCTCCTTCCGCGTGCGCGCCCGCTACGAGGTCGAGGACCTGGGGCGCGGCACCTGGCAGATCGTCGTCTCCGAAATCCCCTATCAGGTGCAGAAGTCACGGCTGATCGAGAAGGTCGCCGAGCTTCTGCTGGCCCGCAAGCTGCCGCTGCTCGAGGACATCCGCGACGAGAGCGCGGAGGACATCCGCCTCGTGCTGGTGCCCAAGAGTCGTACCGTCGACCCCGGCCTGCTGATGGAATCGCTGTTCAAGCTCACCGAGCTCGAAAGCCGATTCCCGCTCAACATGAACGTGCTGTCGCGCGGCAAGGTGCCGAATGTGCTGTCCGTCAAGGACGTGCTGCGGGAATGGCTGGAGCACCGCAAGGAGGTTCTGGTCCGCCGCTCGAGGCACAGGCTCGCCGAGATCGAGCGGCGGCTGGAAATCCTCGCCGGCTATCTCATCGCCTACATCAATCTCGATGAGGTGATCCGCATCATCCGCGAGGAGGACGAGCCCAAGCAGGTCATGATGGCCCGCTGGTCGCTCACCGACATTCAGGCCGAGGCGATCCTCAACATGCGGCTGCGCGCCCTGCGCAAGCTGGAAGAGCTCGAGATCCGCAAGGAGCACGATGCGCTGAGCGGCGAAAAGGCCGAGATCGAGCGCCTGCTGGCTTCCGACGCCAAGCAGTGGAAGACCATCGCCTGGCAGGTCCACAAGGTGCGCCGCGATTTCGGCCCCGAGGAAAACCCGGACATCGGCAAGCGCCGCACCACCTTCGCCGAGGCGCCGGAGCATGACATCAGCGAAATCGCGCAGGCGATGATCGAGAAGGAGCCGGTCACGGTCGTCGTCTCCGAAAAGGGCTGGCTGCGCGCCATGAAGGGCCATCTCGGGGATTATTCGCAACTGTCCTTCAAGGAAGGCGACAGCCTCAAGCTTGCCTTCCACGCGCAGACCACCGACAAGGTGCTGGTCTTCACCACCGGCGGCAAGTTCTACACCATCGGCGTCGACAGGCTGCCGGGCGGTCGCGGCCATGGCGAGCCGATCCGCATCATCGTCGACATGGAGAATGATCAGGACATCGTAACCGCCTTCGTGCACGATCCCGCGCGCAAGCTGCTTCTGGTCTCGCGCGACGGCAACGGCTTCGTCGTTCCGGAGCAGGAGGTCGTCGCCAACACCCGCAAGGGCAAGCAGGTGATGAACGTGAAGCAGCCCGACGAGGCCAAGCTGTGCCTGTCCGTGGCGGGTGACCACGTGGCGATCGTCGGCGACAACCGCAAGATGCTGGTGTTCCCGCTTTCCGAGATCCCGGAAATGACGCGTGGCAAGGGCGTGCGGCTGCAACGCTACAAGGACGGCGGCGTGCTCGACGTCAAGCTCTTCGCAATGGCCGATGGGCTGAGCTGGCAGGATTCGGCCGAGCGCACCTTCGTGCGCAGCCGCGAGGAACTGCTGGAGTGGACCGGCAATCGCGCCGGCGCCGGCCGCATGGTGCCGAAGGGCTTCCCGCGCACCGGCAAGTTCGGCGGCTGAAACGGGGGATGGAGCGGGGCAGGGGCGTCCGGCGGGAAGGCCGGCGCTCCGACCGACTCACTCCGGGGACAGGGGAGGCGAGACGGCCTGCTCCTGTTCCGCATTGGCCCGGCGTGAAATCGGGCCGTATTGCTTCGACCAGGAAATGAGCGCCTCGAAGACGGGGCGCAGCCCGTGTGCGGCTTCCGTGATCTCATATTCCACGCGCGGCGGGTTCTCCGCATAGGCGGTGCGCTTGACCAGGCCGTCCGCTTCGAGCTCGCGCAACTGCACTGTCAGCATATGCTGGGTAATGCCGGGAAGCGCCCGCCGAAGCTCGCCGAAGCGATGGGTATGCTGGGCCAGCGCCCACATGATCTCGATCTTCCACTTGCCCGTCAGTGGCCGCATGGCTTCGAGGAATGGTTCGTATGGATATTCGTCGTCGCAAGCCGTCTGGCTCGCGTCGTCGTTGGCTCGGATATTCATGTGAAATTTAAGCGTTTTCTTTGAAGTTTCTGATTGCTCGGGCATTCGACTGGGAGGAGTCGCGCGACAATGGTCATATAAACGCTCGAAATGAAGCCTCAAGGTGGCGTCGTGACGACTGTTTGAGTCACGATTTTTTGATGGGATTTCATCGGAAATGAAGCGCATGTGATGAGGCAGGTTCGCTGCGCTCCGTTCTTCCCGTTCAAACGCAATTTTCTGGTCCCCTGGACGCGAAAGGTGTATCTTTTTGGCACTGGCCGGCCTGCGGGGCCGGCCGAAGCGACCAGCCGGCGATGTGGCGAGGAGCCGATGCCGGGATGCGCCACAGCTTTCTGTCGCCGCTCATCTGCTCCCGGGGTCCTTGCCGTCAGCCTGCCCGTGCCGGCCGCCGAAGGATGCGAAAGGAGACGGATATGGGCATTGCACTGACGATGCAGGAATATCTGGAAGACAACCATGTCCCCTATGACGTCGCACGGCACGGCAAGACAAGCTCGTCGGCCATGACCGCGATGGCGGGACACGTGCCCGGCAACGAACTCGCCAAGGGCGTGGTGCTCAGATGGGACAGCAGCTACCTGCTGGCTGTGGTGCCGGCAAGCAACCGCGTCGATCTCGACAGCGTGCGCCGACTGGTGGGCGAGCCGGTCGAACTTGCCACCGAGGACGAGGCGAGCACGCTGTTTCCCGATTGCGATACGGGGGCGGTGCCGATTTTCGGTGCCCCCTACCGGGTTGCTTGCGTGGTCGATGAAAGGCTGGGCAACCACAGCGACATCTATTTCGAGGGCGGCGACCACCGCACGCTGGTGCATGTGTCGCGCGACGGCTTCGAAAGGCTGATGTACGGCATACCGCAGGGCAGGATCAGCGGGTAGGCGCTAGCCAAGCCGCCTTCCTGCGAGCGCAAAGGGGCCGGCGACGAGGCCGACCCCTTTGTGGAGTTCTATCGATTTCCATCATTCATGGGCCGCGTCGACCCGTTCGGCAGTCTCGTTCGGCCAGTCGTTTCACGTTGATTTCCAGGTTCTGGGCCATGTGCCGCCCATGCCGCTCTGTTCGCGGCGTTACCTATTGGCAAAAACCACACACAAGGCCCGTGCTGTCACCAACGGATTGAGGATCGACGCACTTGCGGACTGGTTTGCGCCCTGATTCCTTGAGATGTTCGCACCAGATGAACCTCTGATTCTCCGGTTCTCCCCCATTCCGGGTTTCCGGTCGGTCGGGCGGTCGGGAATGCAGGCTTGATGGCCACAGCCCAAGGAACAAGACGTAGCAATGACCACATCCAACAAAGCCGAAATCTCCGAAATGAGGCCGCGCCTGACCGTCATCGGCGTAGGCGGCGGGGGTGGCAATGCAGTCAACAACATGATTACCGGCGGGCTTGAGGGCACGGACTTCATTGTCGCCAACACCGACGCGCAGGCATTGACCATGTCCAGGGCGCCACGCCTTATCCAGCTCGGCACGCATGTCACCGAAGGTCTCGGCGCCGGCTCGCTGCCGGAGATCGGCTGCGCGGCCGCGGAGGAGTCGATCGACGAGATCATGGACCACCTGTCGGGCACGCATATGTGCTTCGTCACCGCCGGCATGGGCGGCGGCACCGGCACCGGCGCAGCCCCCGTGGTGGCGCGCGCGGCGCGCGAGGCCGGCATGCTGACGGTCGCGGTCGTGACCAAGCCGTTCGACTTCGAGGGCAGGCGGCGCATGCAGATCGCCGAACGCGGCATCGAGCTGCTGCGCCAGTGCGCCGACACCGTCATCGTCATCCCCAACCAGAACCTGTTCCGGGTGGCGAGCACCAAGACCACCCTGGCGGATGCCTTCGTCACCGCCGACCGCGTTCTCTACTCCGGCGTCTCCTGCATCACCGACCTGATCGTGAAGGAAGGCCTGATCAATCTGGACTTCGCCGACGTCAAGACGGTGATGAAGGATATGGGCCGCGCCATGATGGGCACCGGCGAAGCCTCGGGCGAGGGCCGCGCCAAGGCCGCGGCCGAAGGCGCGATCGCCAACCCGCTGCTGGACGAGGAGTCGATGCGCGGCGCCAAGGGCGTCCTGGTGTCCATTTCGGGCGGCATGGACATGACCCTGTTCGAGGTCGACGAGGCCGCGAGCCGCATCCGCGAGGAGGTTGACGACGATGCCAACATCATCGTCGGCTCCATCTTCGACCAGGAGCTGGAAGGCAAGTTCAGGGTCTCGGTCGTCGCCACGGGCCTGTCGGGCCGTGGGCCGGAACTGGTCGTCTGACCAGAGCTTTTCACGCGGCCGGCCAGTGATGCGGGCTGGCCGCGCACTGCTATCGAGTGCCGTCAGCCGGTGATGACGAAACGCACCGGCACCTCGTCCATTTCGACATCATCGAAGTCCACGGCGGCGACGACGGCGCCCGCCGGGCCGCGCCACAGCCTGTCGAGCATGTCGGCGACCGCATCTTCGGGACCATGAAACAGTGCGGCCACCGAGCCGTCCGGTTCGTTGCGAACCCAGCCGCTCAGTTCCAGCCTCTCCGCCTCGCGCAGCGTCCAGACGCGGAAGCTGACGCCCTGGACGCGGCCGGTGATGCGTGCCTTCACGGACTTGCGGGGTTTTTCCAACGCCATCTCCATCTGCCCTGGCGGGAATCTGGCGCAGCTGACGTGCGCCGGCAATATCTTTGGGCTGTCCGCTTCCGGATGGAAGACGAGGCGGCGTCTATGCGTCGATGTTGCCTCGCATCTCCCGACATGGTGGGCTTTCCGGTCTGAGAGCCTTGCGTATGTAAATACCCTGCCCGAAAGAAACCGGCCCGGTCTTGCGACCGGGCCGGTTTCTTCATCATCGTCTGATCGGATGCTTAGCTGCAGCCGCTGGTGGCGCCGCAGGTGTCGCATTTCTCGCATGTGCCGTTGCGAACCATGGTGAAGTTCTGGCACTCCGAGCACATATTGCCGGTGTAGCCCTGCATGATCGCGCGGCTGCGGCGTTCGGCGGCCTTGGCCTTGGCGTCGGCGGCTTCCTTGGCTGCCGCGTCGGTGAACAGGGCAGCCGCCGTGTCTTCGCGGACCTCTTCCGCCAGTTCCTTGGCGCGCTCTTCATAGTCGCGCTTGAAGGCGGTCGCTCCCTCGGCGAGCTCCGAGACGACCGGCTTCAGCGCCGTCACCGTGCCCGACGAGATCGAACGCACATTCGAGCCCGAATAGGCGGTCGGCACGGTCTTGGCCGGGGTGGCAGTCCCGGAGGGACTCGAACCCCCAAAACCCTTCGGCTCGGAGCCCGCGACGCCGGACACCACCTTCAGCGGCGCGCCGCGGGTCAAGCCCTTGGACACCGGGGTCTTGCCCTCGGAAATCCCGCGGCCGACCGAGGTGTTCGAGAAGTCGCTGATGTCGACATGGGCCAGATCGTTGCGGCCGATATAGGAGATGGCCAGTTCGCGGAACACATAGTCGATGATCGACGTGGCGTTCTTGATCGCGTCGTTGCCGATGACCATGCCGGCCGGCTCGAACTTGGTGAAGGTGAAGGCGTCGACATACTCCTCCAGCGGCACGCCATATTGCAGGCCGATGGAGATGGCGATGGCGAAATTGTTCATCATCGCGCGGAAGGCGGCGCCTTCCTTGTGCATGTCGATGAAGATTTCGCCCAGGCGTCCATCGTCGAACTCGCCGGTGCGCAGATACACCTTGTGGCCGCCGATGACGGCTTTCTGCGTGTAGCCCTTGCGGCGGTTCGGCAGCTTCTCGCGCTCGCGCACCACCTTCTCGATGACGCGCTCGATGATCTTCTCGGTGACGGCCACGGCCTGCGCGGCGGCCGGGGCGGCAACCAGCGCCTCGACGGCGTCCTCGGCTTCTTCCTCGTCGTCCTGGATCAGCGATGCATTCAGCGGCTGCGAGAGCTTCGAGCCGTCGCGGTAGAGCGCGTTGGCCTTCAGCGCCAGCTTCCAGGATAGCATGTAGGCGTTCTTGCAGTCCTCGACGGTTGCCTCATTGGGCATGTTGATGGTCTTGGAAATGGCGCCCGAGATGAAGGGTTGGGCAGCCGCCATCATGCGGATGTGGCTTTCGACCGACAGGTAGCGCTTGCCGATCTTGCCGCAGGGATTGGCGCAGTCGAACACCGGATAGTGCTCGGCCTTGAGGAAGGGCGCGCCTTCCAGCGTCATCGCCCCGCAGACATGGATGTTGGCGGCCTCGATGTCCTTCCTGGAGAAGCCGAGAGCCGGCAGCATCTCGAAGGAGAAGTCGTTGAGCTGCTCGTCGGTGAGGTCGAGCGACTCCCTGCAGAAGTCCTCGCCCAGCGTCCACTTGTTGAACACGAACTTGATGTCGAAGGCGCTCTTGAGCGCCGCGTTCAGCGCCTCGATCTTCTCATCGGTGAATCCCTTGGCCCTCAGCGTCGAGGGGTTCACGCCCGGCGCCTGGTTGAGGTTGCCGTGGCCGACGGCATAGGCCTCGATCTCGGCGATCTGGCTTTCCGAATAGCCCAGCGTGCGCAGGGCTTCCGGCACGGCGCGGTTGATGATCTTGAAGTAGCCGCCGCCGGCGAGCTTCTTGAACTTCACCAGGGCGAAGTCGGGCTCGATGCCGGTGGTGTCGCAGTCCATGACGAGGCCGATCGTGCCGGTGGGCGCGATGACGGTGGCCTGCGCATTGCGGTAGCCGTGCTTTTCGCCGAGCTCGATGGCGCGGTCCCAGGCGGCGCGGGCGTGGCTGATAAGCTCGGCCTGCGGGCAGTCTTCGGCGATCAGGCCCACCGGATTGACCGACAGCTTCTCATAGCCCTGGCTTTCGCCATAGGCGGCGCGGCGGTGGTTGCGCATCACGCGCAGCATGTTTTCGGCGTTGCGCTCATAGTCGGCGAAGGCGCCGAGCTCGCCGGCCATCTCGGCCGAGGTGGCATAGGCCACGCCGGTCATGATCGCGGTCAGCGCGCCGCAGATGGCGCGGCCTTCCTTCGAGTCATAGGGAATGCCCGAGGTCATCAGCAAGCCGCCGATATTGGCGTAGCCGAGGCCGAGCGTGCGGTACTCGTAGGAGAGCTTGGCGATTTCCTTGGACGGGAACTGCGCCATCATCACCGAGATTTCGAGCACCATGGTCCACAGGCGGGTGGTGTGCTCATAGGCCGCGATGTCGATGTCGCCATTGGCCTGCCGGTAGGGCAGCAGGTTGATCGAGGCGAGGTTGCAGGCCGTGTCGTCGAGGAACATGTATTCCGAGCACGGGTTCGAGCCGCGGATCGGGCCGGCCGCCGGCGAGGTGTGCCAGTCGTTCATCGTGGTGTTGAAGTGCAGGCCCGGATCGGCCGAGGCCCAGGCGGCGTAGCCGATCTTCTCCCACAGGTCGCGGGCCTTCAGCGTCTTCAGCACCTTGCCGTCCTTGCGGGCGGTCAGATGCCAGTCGCCGTCATTCTCGACAGCGCGCAGGAAGTCGTCCTTCAGCGAGATCGAGTTGTTCGAGTTCTGGCCGGAGACGGTGAGATAGGCTTCCGAATCCCAGTCCGTGTCGTAGGTCTGGAAGTCGATCGCGTTGTAGCCCTGGCGGGCGAACTGGATGACGCGCTGGATGTAGTTTTCCGGCACCGAGTTCTTCTTGGCGGCGCGGATCTCGCGCTTCAGCGCGGTGTTGATGGCGGGGTCGAAGCAATCGTCGTCCTGGCCCTCGCAGTTCACGCAAGCCGCCATGATCCTGGTCAGGTGCTGCTTGACGATCTTGGAACCGGTGACGAGCGCCGCGACCTTCTGCTCCTCCTTGACCTTCCAGTCGATGAAGGCCTCGATGTCGGGATGGTCGGCATCGACGATGACCATCTTGGCGGCGCGGCGGGTGGTGCCGCCCGACTTGATGGCGCCCGCGGCGCGGTCGCCGATCTTGAGGAAGCTCATCAGGCCCGACGACTTGCCGCCGCCCGAGAGCTTTTCGCCTTCGCCGCGCAGCATGGAGAAGTTGGAGCCGGTGCCCGAGCCATACTTGAACAGGCGCGCCTCGCGCACCCACAGATCCATGATGCCGCCCTCGTTGACGAGGTCGTCACCGACCGACTGGATGAAGCAGGCATGCGGCTGCGGGTGCTCGTAGGCCGACCTGGACTTGGTCAGCTTGCCGGTGAAGGGATCGACGTAATAGTGGCCCTGGCCGGGGCCGTCGATGCCATAGGCCCAGTGCAGGCCGGTATTGAACCACTGCGGCGAGTTCGGCGCCACGCGCTGGGTGGCCAGCATGTAGGAGAGTTCGTCCTTGAAGGCGAGCGCGTCGGCTTCGGAATCGAAATAGCCGCCCTTCCAGCCCCAATAGGTCCAGGTGCCGGCGAGACGGTCGAAAACCTGGCGGGCGTCGCGCTCGGAGCCGTAGCGCTCGTTCTCGGGCAGCGCGGCCAGCGCGTCCTCGTCGGCCACGGAGCGCCACAGGAAGGAGGGGACGTCGTTCTCCTCGACCTTCTTCAGGCGCGCGGGCACACCGGCCTTGCGGAAATACTTTTGGGCGAGGATGTCGGCCGCGACCTGGCTGAACTGAGCGGGCACGTCGATGTCGTCGAGCCGGAAGACGATGGAACCGTCCGGATTCTTGATCTCGCTCACCGCCTTGCGGAATTCGATCTCCGCGTAAGCCGATTGTCCATCCTTGGTGAAACGACGCTCGATGCGCATGGGTCCGTCCTCAGTCCCTATATATAGCACCTATCCACAGGAAACCCTCGCAGTTTCCAGATGTAGGCGCGTGCCCTTCAAAATCCCGACCCGGCCGCAATGGCGGGCTTCGGTCTTCGCATCGGTCTGAGGCGCCTGCCTGTCGTTGCCTGACGGCTCAAGACGCCCTTTGCGGCCGACCCGAAGGTCCTGTTCCAGCGGCTGGTTGGTGAGTTCTCTCGATGAGAGATATTCACACTACCTAGCGTTGGAGCGTGGTCGCAAACACTAAATATAGTGTTAACAACTTATTTCTGCCAGTGTCACACGGCATGCCACGCGACAAAAAATCCCGGCCAAAATCCATGCGCCAGCCCGCCGTCGAAACGGGCAAGACCGCTGGAACGCCTGGAAATCCGGGAAAAGGACCGGCTTCAAAAGCCCGCCGGCCATGCCCTGTACAAGAGCACGTGAGCCATATGAGACGACTCGGATTTCATCGTCAAGAGTTCGTTTCCGTAACTTTTATGACCCCCAATATCTTGTGTGTCACTTGTGTGGATAACGGGGACAGGAATCGGCTGGCGGAACCTTGCGCCGGCCGTGGCGAGTGGAATGGACAGACGCCGTTCGCCCGCCGCCAGTGGGGTGGAAAGGGGAATGCGCCTGCCCCTGCGTCAGCGCCGCTATCTCAGGAAAGCACGCCGAGCGTGTAAAACACCACTGCCGCGAGCAGGGCGGCGGCCGGCACGGTGGTCGCCCAGGCGGTCAGAATGGTGATCAGATGGGCGCGGCGCACCAGTTTGCGGCGCATGATCTCCTCGGCCGAGGGCTGCTTGCGCGGGTCCTCGTCCGAATCGTCCTCATCGTCGGGCGCCTCGACCAGGACCTTGCGGCGGCCGCGCTTGCGCGCCTGCTTCCGATCCAGATAGGCGCGGCGATGGCGGGAATGGGCATTGTACCATTCGCGGAAGAAGCCGACGCCGAACACCGCGCCGACCGCTATATGGGTCGAGCTGACCGGCAGGCCGAACCATGAGGCGGCCAGGACGATGACGGCCACCGCCAGCGCCACCGAATAGGCCCGCATCGGGTTGAGCTTGGTGATTTCCCGGCCGACGATGCGGATAAGCTTGGGGCCATAAAGCAGCACGCCGCAGGAAATGCCGAAGGCGCCGATCAGCATCACCCAGAACGGGATGTCCACCACGTCGGCCACCTGCGCCGACTTGGAAGCATGCACGATCGCCGCGAGCGGCCCGATGCAATTGGCGAGATCGTTCGCGCCATGTGCAAAGGAGAGCAGGGCGGCCGCGCCGATGAGCGGCAGGCGGAAAAGCTGCCGCAGCGAGCGGTTGCGGTTTTCCATGCCCTCGGACTGGTGCCGGATGAAGCTGTGCGCCGCGAGCCAGCTCAGGAAGAAGCAGCCGATGCCGACGAGCGTCCTGACCTGCCAGCCGCTCTGCGGGACGAGCTTCGAGACGAGATAGGCGAGGAAGCTGCCCGCCATCAGCGCGATCAGCACCGGCACCCAGCGCCGTGCGGCCGCGATCTTGTCGTCCTGATAGATGATGAACGTCTTGACGAAGGCCTGGAAGGCGATAGCCATGCCGGCGCCCAGCAGCGGCGTCACCACCCAGCTCAGCGCGATGACGCAGACGGAAAGCCAGTTGACGGCGCCGAACCCCGCGGCGGCGGCGCCTGCGCCCACCACGCCGCCCACCACCGCATGCGTCGTCGATACCGGCGCGCCGATCCAGGTGGAGAAGTTGATCCACAGCGCGGAAGAGATCAGCGCGGCAAGCATGAGCCGGATCAGCAGCGCGAGGTCGAAAATCGCGGCCGGCGGCACGATCTCGTTGGAAATGGTCGCCACCACCGTGTCGCCCGCCACAAGCGCGCCGACGGTCTCGAAGATCGCCGCCATGACCAGCGCGCCGGTCATGGTCATGGCGTTGGCGCCCACGGCAGGACCGACATTGTTGGCAACGTCGTTGGCGCCGATGTTCAATGCCAGATAGGCGCCAATCGCGGCTGCAACCACGACGATCAGCGCGCGGGGCTCGCCCAGCACGTGGTAGGAGGCCAGGATCGAGGCAAGCACCAGGAAGACCAGCGCCAGCCCCGGCGCCACCAGCCCGCGCATCACGAAACCGGTCGCTTCGCCGATATTGGCGAGGCGACCGAGATCCTTGTCGACCGCATGCTTGCCGCGCGAACCGTTGCTCATGGACGGTTCCCCGGCAGGTCAAGCTGGCGGTTGCCTGAATTTCGGAAGCTGGTGCCGGCGAAATCGCACATGCCATCGCGTCCGGGATCAGGCAGCGTCTTTATGATGCCGCCGGCCGAAATCCGCGATGATCTCGCCAAGGTCCGGTTCCCGCACCAGTTGCGCGGCGCGCCCGGCGGAAAACCACTCGCGGCGGCGCTCGTTCTTCTCGGGCCAGTCGGAGACGACTTCGCTCACCTGCATCGGGAAAACGCGCACTTCGCAGCGGCGCCGCATGCCCGTGGGCAGGACCTTGCCGTAGAAATAGCTGCCGGCCTTGATGTGCGACATGGTGCCGGCGATGCCCGCCTCTTCCGCGGCCTCGCGGGCTGCGCTCTCATGGAGTTCCTCGCCGCCCTCCGGCCAGCCCTTGGGCAGCACCCAGCGCCCGGTGTCGCGGCTGGTGATCAACATCACCTCGATCAGCCCGCCGCGCTCGCGCCACGGCAGCGCGGCCACCTGCACACGGCTCGGCATCGCCCCGAAGAGGCGCCGGACCTGCTCGGCGAGCCGATTGCGCGTGGTGTGGCTGATGAGCATCTCGCTGGTCTTTCCCGGTATCTCCGATTCGTTTGCCGTCTCACGAATATCAGGGTTAATTACGTGTAATAAAAGTAAAAAACTACATAATCCCGACGATGTTCGGGCGCTGTCTCTCTGTCTGTACGGAAAAAGGGGCAGCGCTTGGCGCTGCCCCTTCATATAGGATGTTCGGGCAGTCCTTGCCAACCGCGCGGCGGCGCATCAACTGCCGCGGTCGTCCGAGATCGGCTTCTGGTAGGTGAAGCCCATGTCCCAGGGGAAATAGATCCAGGTGTCCTGCGAGACCTCGGTCACGAACGTGTCGACCAGGGGGCGGCCCTTCGGCTTGGCATAAATGGTGGCGAAATGCGCCTTCGGCATCATTGCCCGCACGATCGCGGCGGTCTTGCCGGTATCGGTCAGGTCGTCGACGATCAGCGTGCCTTCGCCGTCACCTTCCAGCAACGAGGGATTGATCTCCTTGAGCACCTGCAACTGCCCCTGCGAGGTGTAGTCGTGGTAGGAGGCGACGCAGACGGTCTCGATCAGCCGGATGCCCAGTTCGCGCGAAATGATGGCCGCCGGCACCAGGCCGCCGCGCGTGATGCACACGATCGCCTTCCACTCTCCGTTGACGCCGGCGAGCCGCCAGGCAAGGGCGCGGGCGTCGCGATGGAACTGGTCCCAGGAAACTGGAAACGCTTTTTCTGGAAGGGACATGAGGCTCGGCACTCCGATGGCGCGCTGCGGCGCGTGACGACTGGGGAATGCGGGCGCAATTAGCCGGAAAGACCGGCATTTGGCAAGCCTTTCCGACGCCCTCGACGCCATGAATGGCCGTGTTTCGAGCATGCGCGGCCAAGCTTGCGCGATCTGCGCATGTGTGGTCTCTGCTATCCGTCATGGAAGGCTGCGCGGCCGGCTGGCGGCAGTGCGGCCCGAGCTGCTCGAAGCGAGGTGCGATATGCTCACGATATGGGGCCGTGGAAATTCCAACAATGTGAAGAAGGTGCTGTGGTGCGCCGAGGAACTCGGGCTCGCTTACGAGCACGTCAATGCCGGCGGTGCATTCGGCGTGGTCGATGAGCCGGCCTACCGCGCCATGAACCCGAACGGCCTGGTGCCATGCATTCGCGACGGCGATTTCGTCCTGTGGGAATCCAATGCCATCGTGCGCTATCTGGCGGCCCGATATGGCGATGGCAGGCTCTGGGCTGACGATCCGCAGGCACGCGCGGGCGCCGACAAGTGGATGGACTGGACGACATCGTCTCTTGCGGCGCCGTTCCGGGACGTGTTCTGGAACAATGTGCGCCTGTCGCCGGACAAACGCGACGTGGCGGCCATGGAAAAGGGGCGCGTCGCCTGCTCGCGACTGTTTTCGATCGTCGACGGCGCGCTGGCGGGGCAACCCTTCCTCTCCGGCGAGCAGTTCGGCATGGGCGACATTCCGCTGGGCGGCTTCACCTATGCCTGGTTCGAAATGCCGATCGAGCGCCCCGACCTGCCGCATCTGCGAGCCTGGTACGATCGCCTGTCCGCCCGCCCGGCCTACCGGAAGACGGTGATGATCCCGCTGACATGAGGCCCGGCGGCCTCGTCCGGCTCAGCGCGACATGAAGGTCGCTATCGGCATGGATTGCAGCACCGTGCGCGTGACGCCGCCGAACAGCAACTGCCGCAGCCAGGAATGGCTGTAGGCGCCGAGCACGAGCAAGTCGGCCCCGCGCGCCACGATGCGCTGCTGCAGGATCTGGTCGATGGAACGGCCGTTGGAACTTTCCGCCGCGACGTTCACATTCACTCCGTGCCGGGCAAGCGCGGTGGCGATCTCCTCGCCGGAAGCCTCGGAATCATATTCGGCGTCCTCCGGCGGATCGATGACGAAGACTTCCACATGGTCGGCCTCCATCAGAAGCGGCAGGGCGTCGAAGGCGGCGCGCGCGGCTTCGCGGCTGCCGTTCCAGGCAATCAGCACATGGTGGAAGCTGCTTTGCGAGGGGCCGTCATGCGGCACGATGAGCACCGGCCGGCCGGACTCGAACAGCAGCGCGTCGACATCCGCTGTCGCGGTGGAATCCGCATGCGGATTGCGCTGGGCCGCGACCGCCAGATCCGCGCAGCGCGCGCTGGCGATGCCGGAATGGGCGCTGTCTCCGGAGAAGCTCTCGAGGCTGAGCCATTCGTAGGATATGTTCGAACTCCTGACGCGCCTGCGAAAATCCGCCTGAAGCGCTTCCGCGCGCTCCTTGTTGACCTCGGCGGTCGCCTGCAGGAATTCGGTGTCGGGAAAGCCGACGGCGGAGGTGTATGCGACCGGCAACGCTTCGGCGTGCACCCCGATCAGGTGGCTCTGGAAGCGGGAAGCCAACGGTATGGCGCAATCAAGCACACGCTCGGCATCCTCCTTGCCCTGGATGATTGCGACAATGGTCTTGAATGGCATGCTGGCCTCCGTGAATTCATGAATTCCGGTGGCCAGACTTTATCACAAGCCGCAAAGTTCCGCACGAAACATGATGAGGGTGCGGTTCAGTCGGGTTTGGCGCTCGCCTCGATGCCCGCAACCATGGCCGCGACCTCGCTGCGCGCCGCCTCCAGCGCCTCCGCCGAGCGAGCGCGCACGACCAGTTCCGTCCAGAACGAGCCGTCCAGATATTTCGGATAGGAACCGATGATGGTGTCGGGGTGGCGTTTCTGGATCTCGGCAAGCGGGCCGCCGATGACACCTTCTCCGAACGGGCACTCCACGGTGGCGGAGAGCAGTTTTGCACCGGTCTTCAGCGTCGGCACCACATTGTCGAGCATGGCCTGGAAGATCGAGGGCACGCCGGCCATCACATAGACGTTACCGATGTGGAAGCCGGGCGCCATCGAAACAGGGTTGTCGATGTGCTCGGCGCCGCGCGGCATGCGGGCCATGCGCTTGCGCGCCTCGGTGAATTCCATGCTCCGGCTGGCATAGTTGGCCTCCAGCATCGCATAGGCCCGGGCGTCGTATTCGCACGGCACGCCGAAGGCCCTGGAGACCGAGTCGGCGGTGATGTCGTCATGTGTCGGGCCGATGCCGCCGGTGGTGAAGACATAGGTGTAGCGGGCGCGAAGCGCGTTCACCGCCGCGACGATCTCGTCTTCCTCGTCGGGAACGATACGTACTTCCTTCAGGTCCACGCCGATGGCGGTCATGACGTCGGCGAGGTGGCCGATGTTGCGATCCTTGGTGCGCCCCGACAGGATTTCGTCACCGATGATGATCATTGCTGCGGTGACGATATCGGCCATGGCTCGGACTCCGGTGGATGACTGCTCATGTCAGATAACCCGGGGCGAGGGCGGCGGCAATGGTGCCCAAACGGTGAACGATCCGTCGGCAACTTCGCCATGTTCAATGAACGGCGCAATCGGTACACCTCTTTCAGCGCGGCACCTTCCGCGACGGAATTTTCGATGCAAGGAGACATGCGATGGCAAAGATATTGGTTCTTTATTATTCGAGCTGGGGCCACATGGAGCAGATGGCCAAGGCAGCCGCCGAGGGCGCGCGCGAGGCCGGCGCCGATGTGACCCTCAAGCGCGTACCCGAACTCGTTCCCGAAGCCGTCGCCAAGGCTGCCCATTACAAGCTCGACCAGGAAGCCCCGATCGCCGATCCGCTCGAACTGGAGAATTATGACGCCATCATCATCGGCACGGCCACCCGCTACGGCACCATGGCCGCGCAGATGAAGAACTTCCTCGACCAGACCGGACCGCTCTGGGCCAGGGGCGCGCTGATCAACAAGGTCGGTTCGGTCATGGTTTCCACCGCCACCCAGCACGGCGGCGCGGAACTGGCGCTTATCAATGCCCAGATCCACATGCAGCATCACGGCATGATTATCGTGCCGCTGTCCTACGCCTATCAGGGCCAGATGGGCAACGACGTGGTGCGCGGCGGCGCGCCTTACGGCATGACCACCACCTCCGACGGCGACGGGTCGCGCCAGCCTTCGGCGCAGGAGCTCGAAGGCGCGAAGTTCCAGGGCAAGCGCGTGGCCGAGATCGCCGCCAAGCTGCACGGCTGATCGTATTCGCCGGTGAGATGATCGCGGGCGGCTCCGATGGAGCCGCCCGCCTTGCATCCAGCCCTCGTTGCAAGGGCCGAAAAGAATCCGGAATCAGCGCCTTACCCGGCTTTCTGCGTCCAATGCCGCATGAACGGCTCACCGCGCTGAAGCTGCGGCGCCGGGTGGAATTCGTGGCCCAGCGTGGCGGCCGCGCGCCATGGCCAGCGCGGATCGGCGATCAGCGCGCGCGCCACGGCCACCATATCGGCCTTGTTCCCGCGGATGATGTCGTCGGCCTGACGGGCGTCGTCGATCAGGCCCACCGCGCGCGTCGGAATGCCCGCTCCTTCGCGCACGGCGGTTGCCAGATGCACCTGATAGCCGGGGCCGGTCGGGATTTTCTGGAGCGGCGAGTTGCCGCCGCTGGAACAGCAGATATAGGCCGCACCCGCTTCCTTGTAGGCACGGGCCACCTCCACGGCTTCCTCTACGGAGAAGCCGCCCTCCACCCAGTCCGTCACCGACATGCGCGCGCCCATCATCAGGCCGGGTGCGGCCTTGGCCACGGCCCTCGCCACAGCCAGAGGAAACCGCATGCGGTTCTCCAGCGAGCCGCCCCATCTGTCGGTGCGCTTGTTGGAAAGCGGCGAGAGGAACTGGTGCAGCAGGTAGCCATGCGCCGAATGCAGCTCGATGAAATCGAAGCCGGCGCGCGCCGCGCGGCGCGCCGAATCGGCAAAGAGCGAGACGATGCGCTCGATCCCCGCCTCGTCGAGCGCCTGCGGCACCTGCCAGCCTTCGTCGAAGGCGATCGCCGAGGCCGAGACGATCGGCCAGGGGTCCTCGTTCGGCCCCAGCGCATTGCCGCCTTCCCACGGGCGGCGGTTGGAAGCCTTGCGGCCGGCATGGGCAAGCTGCACGCCGAATTTCGTGCCCGGCGCGGCCACGCGGCGCGCGGCTTCGAGCGTGCGCCGTGCGGCGGCCTCGTTGTGGTCGGAATAAAGGCCGAGGCAGCCATGGGTGATGCGGCCGCGCCGCTCCACATCCGTCATCTCGACGGTCACCATCCCCGCGCCCGACAAGGCGAGGTTCATCCAGTGCTGCAGATGCCAGTCGGTGGCCGAGCCGTCATCGGCGGAATACTGGCACATGGGCGCAACCGCGATGCGGTTGGGAAATTCGAGCGTGCCGAGCCTGATGGGTGAAAACAGATTTGCCGTCATGCCAACTCCGCGAGTTGGCGGGCAGCGGGGCGGGAGGAGCCGGGCTGTCCGCAGATTGAATGGTGCGGACGGCGGGACTTGAACCCGCAAGACCAGAGGCCGGCAGATTTTAAGCGAGCCCAGATGGCCTATCCTTTGTTTATCCGGGGGTATCCGATTTCCCGATAACCGACTGTAGGCACTAGCTTTTTTCGGCTATCAATACATCCATACCTAACCGGGCACACGCCACGGCTGGATTTCTAGGTGCTCCTATTTTGCACCTGAAATCCGGCCTCAAAGGAGGTTAGGAATGGCCAAAATCAAGCTCACCAAGACTGCTGTCGACGCCGCAACCCCGCAGGAACGCGACTACGAACTCCGCGATACGACGATACCGGGCTTTCTCGTGAAGGTCACTCCCGCTGGTCGGAAAACTTTCATGATCGCCTATGTCACGAACAGCGGTCAGCGCCGAAAGCCCGCCATTGGTCGCTACGGCGAGATCACCGTCGAACAGGCGCGTGGGATCGCACAGGACTGGCTTGCCGAGGTTCGGCGCGGCGGCGATCCCAGCGCCGATCGGACGGCGATCCGTCAGGCCCCAACGGTCAAAGAACTCTTCGATCGTTTCATCACCGATTATTCGGAGGGCCGCAATAAGCCCTCTACTGTCCAGTCCAATCGGGAACGGGGCAAGCGCCACCTCATTCCCAAGCTCGGCCACTTGAAGGTGCCGGACGTTACGCGCGCCGACATTGCCGATCTCATGAAGAAGATGGCGAAGTCTCCCACCAGCGCAAACCGCGTTCTGGCAATGTGCCGGAAAATGTTCAATGTGGCCGAAGTCTGGGGATTGCGGCCTGATGGCTCCAATCCCTGCCGCCATGTCCCGAAATATCCCGAACGCGGCAAGACCCGCCTCATCACCGATGGGGAAATGCGCAAACTCTTCGAATATCTCGATCGCGCCGAGGCGGAAGGGTTGGAACACCCGTTCATCATTCTGGCCATTCGGCTCCAGTTCGAGTTTGCCGCCCGCATGTCGGAGATCACCGAACTCGAATGGGCCTGGGTCGATTTCGACAACCGCCGCGTCGTCTGGCCGGACAGCAAGACCGGAGGGATGTCGAAACCGATGAGCGCTGAGGCTCTTCGCTTGTTCGAGAACGCGCCCCTGGTGGTGGATTCACCTTATGTCTGCCCTTCGATCTTCGACCCGGAAAAGCCGATGTCGGCCTATACCTACTATCAGGGCTGGAAGCGCATTCTGGAGCGGGCCGGGCTTCCTCATGTCGGCACCCACGGCATCCGCCATCGCTCCGCCACCGACATCGCCAATTCCGGCGTGCCGGTGAAGGTCGGCATGGCGCTCACTGCCCACAAGACGGTGACCATGTTCATGCGCTACGTCCACACCGAGGACGAGCCTGTCCGGGCGGCGGCGGAAGCCGTGACGCGGCGCCGACTGAACGTCATCGGCATCGAGCATCAGCCGCCCGCGCCACCGTCTCCGCCCGTCATCGAGCCGCCGTCTATCGCGCCGGTCGTCGGGTCGGCGCCCGCGATCCTGGGCTCAGAGGGCAAGCCGCTCGGGTTCGAGGACGGCAAATACGCCTCGCGCACGCGTGTTGGAAATTACCGGCCGTTCCGCCACCGCAGCGGTGAGAACCGGACCCTGCCGCCCGGCAGCAAGCGCTCCGAGCCGGAGGTGGCCGATCATGCATGAGGAAGCCAAAGCTCAACGCCGCTGGCCGACGCCCGAAATTCTGCGTCGTGCCCAATTCGTCGACGATGCCGGCCCCATCCGCTTCGTCGATACCGAAGCCGCAGCGCGATACCTCGCGCTGTCGGCCCACACGCTCGAATGCTACCGCTCGCTCGGCGGCGGCCCCGCCTATCACAAGTTCGGCAAGTGGGTCCGCTACGCCGTCGAAGATCTCGATACCTGGGCCGCGAGTTGCCGACGCTCGGCGGCAGCCGCTTCAAAAGCACCGTCGCTCCGACCAATTGACCCGCATAGCTCTGAGGCTATATAATGTGGGAGGTTCAATTCCACGCTGCCTTCGAGGCGGAGGTTTTGGCCTTTGAGCGCGATGTCCGTGTCGCCCTGATCGCAGCCGCGAGGCTGCTTCAGGACTACGGACCCCAGCTTGGTCGGCCGCACGCCGACACTCTCAAAGGCTCGAAACACGCCAATATGAAGGAGTTGCGGTTTGAAGCGGCCGATGGCGAATGGCGCGCGGCCTTCGCTTTCGACCCGGAACGGCGGGCGATCATGCTCGTGGCGGGCGATAAGTCCGGTGGGAGCCAGAAGCGGTTCTACCGGCAGCTTATAGCAAAAGCGGATCTCCGGTTTTCCGAGCATGTGGAAAGCCTGAAATCCGCAAAGAAGGAACGTTGAGATGGCACAAAGCCTGAATGAAATCATTGCCGCGCTTCCCGCGGACGAACAGGCGGCCGTCGAGGAGCGCTATCAGCAACTCCGGCAGGAGGTCGAGGGTCTGCGCGAGCTGCGCCAAATCGCCGGCAAGGCACAGGAGGACATCGCATCGGCTCTCAACATCAAGCAGCCGTCCGTGTCCAAGATCGAGAAGCAGGCGGATATGTATCTCTCCACGCTGCGCAGCTATGTCGAAGCCATCGGCGGCAAGCTCGAACTCACGGTGAAGCTGCCATCGCATCCGGCGCTTCATCTCCATAGCCTGGGTGACATGACCATGGGCGATGGTGCTGGCGTTCGTACCGTGGCCCGTCGTCGGAAGCAGGCCCGGACCAGGTGAACAGATTCAGGTGAAGGGGGAAGCCTTCCCCCTGGCCGGCGCCGAGGTCGCCGGCACACCCCCTTCTGCGGGGAGACCCCCGCAACACCCCCTTGTCAGGCGATCGTCCAGCGCGATCTTCAAGGCGTAAGACGCCAAGGAGAAAGCGCCCGAATGCATTTCCTGTTTCCTCATAGCCATGCCTTTCGGAAAGGCCGCGTCACCGTCGACGATGATGGGAAGGCCGCGCCCCACTGCCTAGTCGAGTTCGGCGATGGCGTCACCGTCATCGCGGAATGGCGCGCCGAAGGCGATTCCATCCGTCTCACCGTTCCCGACTATCGCACCGCCCGCGGCACGCTCGTAACCGCGCGGAACTGGCGGCTCGCCAAGGGCCAAGATGGCCACTGGCAGTCCGAGCGCACTGCTTGATCACGCGCCGTTTCACTTGATCGCACCGCGCCGATCATGGCGCTGCCCGACCACACGATGCAGTGCCTGAACTATTAGAGTGAGAGTGCGGACCGGTTTTGCCGTGACGGGTAGAGAGCTGGAGGAGAGGCTTCCGGCACCCGTCGCGGAGAGCCGCGATGTCCAGAAACGATCGCCGCGTTCGTGCCGGAGCCGACCGGGCGAACCTCTATGACGAAATCACCGACAAGATCATCGCCGAGCTGGAAGCCGGCCGCGTGCCGTGGGTCCAGCCCTGGGGCACGTCGGCGGCCAAGGCCCCGCTTGGCCTGCCTCGCAACGCCGCAACTTCGCGAAGCTACAGCGGCATCAATGTCCTGATCCTCTGGGGAGCCGTCATCGAGCACGGCTTTCCCGGCCAGGGCTGGCTCACCTTCCGCCAGGCACTGTCGCTCGGCGGCCATGTCCGCAAGGGCGAGCGCGGCACCACCGTTGTCTATGCCGACCGCTTCACGCCGGAGGACGAGAAGCGCCGCGCCTTCGAGGCTGGCGAGGAAGCGCAGGCGATCCCGTTCCTGAAGCGCTTCACGGTGTTCAACACGGCGCAATGCGACGACCTGCCCGAAGACATTGAGGCGACCGCGCCGCCGCCGCCGCCCGGCATGATCGAGCCCCAAGTGGAGGCGCTCATCAAAGCGACCGGCATCGATTTCCGCATTGGCGGCAACCGAGCGTTCTACGTTCCGTCGCTCGACTACGTGCAAGTCCCTCCGCCGGCCGCCTATTTCGAGCCGATCAACTGGCACCGGACGGCCTTGCATGAACTCGGTCACGCGAGCGGCGCAGAGCACCGGCTGAACCGGAACCTCTCAGGTTCCTTCGGCTCGAAGCTCTATTCGGTCGAGGAAATCACCGCCGAATTGATCTCGGCCTATAGCTGCGCCGCGCTCGGGATCGTCCCGACCGTGCGCCATGCCGACTATATCGGCTCCTGGCTCGACGTCCTGCGCGAGGACAACCGCGCCATCGTCCGAGCCGCCTCCCAGGCCAGCAAGGCGGCCGACTGGCTTCTCAGCTTCCTGCCGGATGCCGGCAGCATCGACCAGAACGACGACGAGCGGGAGGCGGCGTGATGAACGCGCTCGCCTTTCCGGGTTTCGTCCCCGACCCCGCGCAGTCGGCCGACATCCGCCTACGCGTCCTCAGCCTCGGCGCCGGCGTCCAGTCCACCACGCTGGCGCTGATGGCGGCGCATGGCGAAGTCGGCCCCATGCCCGATTGCGCCATCTTCGCCGACACCGGGTGGGAGCCGCAGGCCGTCTATGACCATCTCGCCTGGCTGCGGTCGCCCAATGTCCTGCCGTTTCCCGTCCATATCGTCTCGGCCGGGGATCTGCGCGCCGACCTCATCGCTGGCGCACAGGGCGAGCGCTGGGCATCCATTCCAGCCTTCACCCGCACCGTGACGCCTGCCGGGAGCGAGCTTCCCGTCTATGACGAGGATGAAAACGGCGATCTCGTCGTCGTCGGCTCCCGCATCGTGGCGACCGAGCGGGCCAGCATCGGCATGATCCGCCGCCAATGCACCGGAGACTACAAGATCGTGCCGATCAGGCGGAAAGTGCGCGAGCTGCTCGGCATCGCAGGGCGGCGCTCGCCCACGTCGCCGGTCGCCGAGCAATGGATCGGGATTTCGCTCGACGAGGCGCTTCGCATGAAACCCTCTTTCGAGATGTGGCAGGTCAACCGCTGGCCCCTGATCGAGCGGGGCTTTACCCGCCAGGATTGCCTACGCTGGCTGGAACGGCATGATTATCCGCTGCCGCCCAAGAGCGCCTGCATGGGGTGTCCGTTTCACTCCGACAATCACTGGCGGCAGATGCGCGATCATGATCCCGAAGCCTGGACGGACGCCGTGTCGGTCGATGCCGCCATCCGAACCGGCTTCCGCGGCATCCGCGCCGAAGTCTATCTGCACCGCTCCGCCGTCCCGCTGGACCAAGCCGATCTATCGACGACCGCCGACCACGGCCAGCTCGATCTCTGGCCGAACGAGTGCGAGGGCATGTGCGGGGTCTGATTTCCTGAAATCCGCAGATGCGCAAAGCCGATTCTCCGGCTTTCCGGGTGTCCGGTTCTGCGGTTTTCCGCGTTTCCGGTTCGTCAGCTTGCAGCCTTGCGCCACGACGCTCAGCCTACCGACCGTCCTTCATCAACCCTGCCCAGACAGCGAGAATATCGCCTTCGGCCGCGTTGTCCTCAGCGACAACCACGCTGAACACGGCGAGCGTGCCGGCGAACTCCTCCATATCCATCACGCCCCGTGCGTGAAGCATTGTCGCCAACAGCATCAGTGCCTTGCCCTGCGCGGTGATGACGGCCCGGTCCGCCTCGGAAAAGCGGACATGGCGGGCTGGCGACGCGCTCAGCCATCGGCGCAGAACACGCGCCAAGTCCGCCCAGGGCGGATTTCTCCAGCCAGAAATCATAGCGTCCATAGACAATTCCCCGCCGCCCCGACTGGCGCCGGGACGGTTGAACACGCGTGAACACTGGGAACCGCGCCCCACGTATTTCCCACGCCGGGCAAGCCCGACGCTGATGGGTATTCTATTCCGTGGGCCGCCCGACATAGTCGGTGACCCAGTGTTCAAACGCTTGATGCGATCGATGCGGTGTTCAAGCCGCAGGCGATGCAATCCCTATGGCACAGGAAGACAGTCCTGAACACGCCGTTCCGTTCTCGCCCCTGGCCAGACGACAGGGTCCGACCAGCAGAGTGAGAGGGAGGTGGGGATTTTCGTGACGGGTTCGGGTCGAGAGAGAGGCTCTCGGCGCCCGTCGCGGAGACTACCACGATGGCTACTGCCGCCCAGAAAATCATCCTGTCGCCTTCCCGCGACATCCCCTTCAACAAGCTCGTGCTCAGCCAATCGAATGTCCGACGCGTCAAGGCCGGCGTCTCGGTCGAGGAACTGGCCGAGGACATCGCCCGCCGAGGCACGCTCCTCCAGAGCCTCAATGTCCGCCCGGTCCTCGACGCCAGGGGCGATGAGACCGACATGTATGAAGTTCCCGCCGGCGGTCGCCGCTATCAGGCGCTCGCCATCCTTGTGAAGCAGAAGCGTCTCGCCAGGACCGCGCCTGTGCCCTGCGTCGTGCGTGATCCCTCCACGTCGATTCTCGCCGAGGACGACAGCCTCGCCGAAAACACCCAGCGCGTGCCGCTGCATCCTCTCGATCAGTTCCGGGCCTTCTACGACATGCGCCGCAAGGGCATGAGCGAGGAGGAGATCGCTGCGGCCTTCTTCACGACCGCGCAGGTGGTGAAGCAGCGCCTGCGTCTGGCCTCTGTCTCGCCCACGCTCCTCGACATCTATGCCGAGGACGGCATGAAGCTCGAAGAGCTGATGGCCTTTACCGTCAATCCCGACCATGCCCGCCAGGAGCAGGTCTGGGAGACGGTCCAGACCTCCCACAATCGCCAGCCCTGGTATATCCGCCAGTTGCTCACTGAAACCACGGTGCCGGCCACCGACAAGCGCGCCCTGTTCATCGGCATCGAAACCTATGAGCAGGCGGGCGGCAGCGTGCTGCGCGATCTCTTCCAGACCGATGGAGGCGGCTGGCTTCAGGACCCCGCGCTTCTCGACCGCCTCGTCGCGGAGAAGCTCAAGACCCTCGCCGATGAAATCGCCGCCGAGGGCTGGAAGTGGATCACCGTCGATACCGATCTGCCCTATGGCTACGATCAGGGGCTGCGGGCGCTCGACTTCACCCTCGTCGATCTGAACGATGACGAGCGCGCGGCCCGAGAAGCCCTGCGTGAGGAATACGAACGGATCGGGGCTGAATACTCGGAAGCCGACGAGCTGCCGGACGAGATCGACCAGCGTCTCGGCGAGATCGAGACGGCGCTCGAAGCCTTCGAGAAGCGCCCGGTCATCTACGATCCGGCCGACATCGCGCGTGGCGGCGTCTTCATCAGCGTCGACCGCGATGGTGAGCCCGTCGTCGATCGCGGCTATGTGCGCCCGGAGGACGAGACGCCGGTCGGCGTCGAGGACCCCGACGGCGAGGCCGAAACCACCGGTACCGAAGTCACGGCGACCGGCACCGTCCAGCGCGCCGTCATCACCATCGGCGGCCAGTCGGCCGAACCGGAGGATGACGACGAGGAAGACGTCATCAAGCCGCTGCCCGAACGGCTCGTTACCGAGCTGACTGCGCACCGCACCCTGGCGCTCCGCGATGCCGTGGGCGCCAATCCCCAGGTCGCGTTTACCGCCTTGCTGCACAAGCTTGTGCGCGACACCTTCCAGCGGACGGGCAGCTCCGGCGCGAGCCTTCAGGCGTCCGTCAATCACGTCTTCTTCCGCGAACAAGGCAAGGATCTCGCCGAGACGGTCTATGCCAAGTCCGTCACCCAGCGGCATGAGGACTGGAAGGCTGACCTACCAGCCGATGAGGATGCGCTGTGGGACTGGCTCGCCGTGCTCGACGACGCCAGCCGCATGGCGCTGCTCGCGCATTGCGTCAGCTATGGGATCAACGCCCTCTATGAACGGCCCAATCCCTACAGCGGCAGCGGCGTGTCGCAGTCGGGCCTCGACCGGCGTATGGCAGAGGCCGATCGACTGGCCCGCGCCACCGGCCTCGACATGGTGGACGTCGGCTTCCGACCCACGGTCGAGAACTATCTCGGCCGCGTCACCAAGCCCCGCATTCTCGCGGCCGTCCGCGAAGGCGCGGGCGAACGCGCGGCCCAGCTCATCGACCACCTGAAGAAGGGCGACATGGCCAAGGAGGCCGAACGCCTGCTGGCCGACAGTGGCTGGCTACCGGAGCCGCTGCGCCTGATCGACCATGACGAGCCGACCACGTCCGATGCCTCGGAAGGCGAGGCCGATACGGCGCTCCCAGCCTTCCTTGCCGGAGAGGACGAGGACGAGGAAACCGCCGAAGACCCGGAAGCCGAGGCGCCATCGATGATCGCCGCGGAATGACGCCAAATCCCGGCGGGGCGGTCGAAGCCGCCCCCCGTCTTCATCTTCAGCGTCAAGGCCCGGCGATCCGTCGTCGGGCCTTTTTCATTTTCAGGGAACTCCCACCTCCGACATTTATCTACCAGCCGGCCGGTCCGAAGCTTCTGGACTGCCGACCCTGACGATCTTTGAAACGGAAAGGCGGTTACGGCTTGGGTCGATCTCAAGCTCGAAAGAAACGGCTTGGCCGCTCGTGAGGTCCGTCAGGCCAGCACGTTTCAGCACCCTGGCGTGGACGAATACGTCCTTGTCGCCGCCTTGCGGTGTAATGAAGCCGTAGCCCTTGCCGAGGTCGAACCACTTTACCACACCAGAGCCTTGACCAGCCTTTTCCAGCTTGCTTCCGCCTCGAAGCGGCCGCCCGCCAGAGTGGCCGCCCGAAGATTGCTCCGCCTTGCGCAGCAATCTGACCCTCGTTGCAAAGATTCGCTCGCTTTCCGCTGATTTTCCCAGCTCAAACTCCACGAAATCCTGCTTGTTCAGCTTGGTGACCTCGGAGCCTTCCAGGGCTGACATGTGCACGAAGATATCCGGCCCGCCGCTATGCGATCCGATGAAGCCAAAACCCTTCTCGGTATTGAAAAACTTCACGAAACCTTTCTGAATCTCCCCGACCCGAAAGTTGCTCACGAGCTGTCTCGTCATATCCACTCCAACAAGCGGGCCACTGTGAACACAGCCCCGCCAACAAGCACAAACATAAGCACCGCCATGACGGCGACGAACTTCTGGTGATTTGTGAATCTCATCAGTCTTTTTGAAATGCCGGCCAACGGTTCGCTTTCGACTAGTCTCGGCAAACCCCTAGTCGGTTCTCCTCTCAGTGGATTTTCCGTTCGTAGACGTGATTGAGGTTATCGGCCTGGTGTTGCAGGCTCCTCGCCACCGTTGCAGCCGCAGCCCGGTTCGGAAACGCCCCCGTTGTCATCCCGTTCAGGCTAACGCACCACCCATCAGGCTTCTCAATGACTGTATAACGCCGTCGCTCTCCACCGACATTGGCGGACTTACCCGTCACATAGCCACTCATCATGAGCGTCGATCGCTTCGTTGATTCGGTGTGTCGGACTTCGTCCAAACCCCGAAGGCCGCTCCGATAACCGCCATCGCCATACGCCAGGATGATCGGCTGCTCTCGTTCGTCTTCATCGTTGCCCGCAAAAGTGCATTTCTGCTCATGGTTTCACCTCAACAAGAGGCCGCATCAAAGCTTCGAGCGCGTATGAATTCCATCCTGACGCAACCGGCCGCTCATAGTATTCTCATCAATTCGACCGGTAGACCTCGGCGCCATGCAACGCCATAGCTGGCCAAGCTCGTGCCCGGACAGCTCAGACCCTCAAACATCTTCGCTTCACCATTAGGCGGGAAGTGCGGGGCGATGGCATCCCTTTAGATTGATGATCCGGCTGCTGTCTGATGCCGGACACCATCCCGCTTCCATTCGCAAACCTTGGTCCGATCCGTCTCCTTATCAATCAACCCGCAAGGGGTCGGCTTACGCGCGCGTGCCGCCCTCGGGGATTCGGAAAAGGTCCGAACGCCCGAGGGTGATTGCAGAGCCGGTCAGACACTTCGGGCGCCTGTCGCGCGGGGGATGGTCCCCCGCCTCCCAAGACAGGAGCCGGAACCATGTCCTATGCAGATGCCACCGCTTTCGCCGCAAGCCTCGCCACCACGCTGATGGTTTCGATCATCGTCTTCCAGGCCGGGGACGGCACTCACGGCGCCATGCCCGCCGACGAATTCGATGGCGACGAAGAAATGGTCAGGCTGGAACTTGATCCCTTCGGCTGAGGCGCAACAGCGCCTCAGCCCGACGGCTCGGAGCGCAAGATCGCGTCCGGGCCTTCAGCGCTGCGCTACCGCCCATCGCCGGCGGTGCCGGGTCATGTCCCGGCAAGGGAGAGTGAGAGTGCGGACGGGTTTTTCGTGACGGGTTGGTTGCCGGAGAGAGAGGCTCTCGGCACCCGTCATGGAGCATCCTCCGATGGCCCTTGCACCTCAAACCACCTTCGCCCCGATCGGCGAAATCCTCGCGCGCCAGATCCTGCCCCGGCTGCGCCTTGCCGCGAAGCTGCCGCTGCGCGTCATCTGCATCGGCACGGCCAGCTATGTCGGCGCCGACGATGCCGACAGCTTCGACCGAAACGTCGCTCTCGGCGACCGCCCCTCGCTGGAGGACGCCACCAGCTTCGCGGCCCTTTCGGTCAGGCGCGGCGGCATTGGCGTGGGAGCGGATGAGACGCTGCGCTTTCATCCGCGCCTCGTCGTCATCCAGGATAACGATCAGGGCTTGGTCCTTGCCGGCGAGATCCGGGCCGGGATCATCCTCTGGCAACAGCCCGTCGCCAGTGACAGCGAGGCCCGCCGGATCGTGACCGAGGCCAGCCGCCTGCGCGGGATCGCCTTCGCCGCCTCCAGCCGGGGCGATCACAACACGGCCCGCAATCATCGCCACCAGGCCAGCCTGCTCGAAGCATGCCTGGTCGATCCCTTCTGGCGCGAGGCCGCCGCTGATCTGCTCCGGCTGCCGCAGGCCGCCTAAATCCATCCCCGATTTCCACCCATCCGACCCGGCGCTTCGCTTCGCCGGGCGCTCACCTATGGAGTTTTCCCATGCCGAAATTCGTCGTCAGCAAAGGCCACGATGCCTTCGTCTATTACGAAACCATCCTTGAGGCCGACACGCCCGAACAGGCGCGAAATTTCGCCCGGAGCGCCCATTACGAAGGCGCGTGGCTCGCCACCGGCTATGTGCAGGAGTTCGACGACTATGAGATCGACGAGCATAGTGGCGTTCGCCCGCTCGACGACGGAGAAGCCGTCGAGGCGTTCCTGACCATCGGCGTCACCGCCCAGGAGCGCGACGCCATACTGGCGGGGCTGCGCCTACTACAGCTCGCCCTTGCGCGCGGAGACATCGACCCCGCGCTCAGGAACATCGTCACCAATGACGGCGCGCATATCGGCCCTGATCCGATCCGGATCGACGCCCTGTGCGAACGCATCAACGTATAGGTGGCGGCGATGTATGCGACCTATCTGCGCCTCGGCATCACCGTCTGGGACGGCAACCGCGCCGTCATCCGCGCCGCACGCCTGAAGCTCGCGCGATCCGCTCTGCGCAATCCGGCCAGCCTGGAAGCGCGCAAGCGCTTCTACCGCGACATGCTCGGCCACCATGCCGATGCCCAGCGGCGCGTGATGCAATTCCGCCTCTGACGCTTCCGGCGTCTTCATTCCCCACCTTCCCCGGCCTCGCGCCGGGCTTTCTCGTTTCAGGAGCCTGACATGGCCAATTACCTCACGCATTTCTCGTGCCTGCTTAACGTCGGCACACCCGAAAACGCCGCCCGCGCGCTCGACCTCTACAACAAGCTCTCCGAGGAAGGTGCCTCAGAGGAGCCTCCCTCCGAGGGCTTTCGTCTCTCCATCGAACCCCAATATGGGGGAACCGAGCTTTGGATGCGCCATGACGAGACCGGCGATCCCGCGCGCATGATCCAGTTCGTCACGATCTGCGCGGCTGAGTTCCGCCTGACAGGTCGTTGGGGCTTCCAATACGCCAATATCTGCTCACGGCCCCGCCTCGACGGTTTCGGCGGCGGCGCTCATGTCATAGACCTCGCCACCGGCGAGACGGTCGCCTGGATCTATACCGACGGCTGGCTCGCCAATGTGCTGGGCGGAGGCAATGCCGATGCCTGAGATCATCGAAACCACCGTCTATCGGCTCAATGAGCTTTCCGACGACGCAAGAGACAAGGCCCGCGCCTGGTATCGTGAAGACGGGTTCGATTACGACTGGTATGATACCGTTTACGAGGATTTCCAGCAGATCGCGGAAATCCTCGGCCTGCGGCTCAAGACCCGCAGCGTGCGGCTCTACGGCGGCGGCTCCCGGCAGAAGCCCTGCATCTGGTTCCGGGGCTTCTGGAGCCAGGGCGACGGCGCCTGCTTCGAGACCTTCTATTCCTACCGGAAGGAGGCCCCGCGCCGGATCAGGCAACACGCGCCGCAGGATACTGAGCTGCACCGCATCGCCGATGCGCTTCAGTCGATCCAGCGGCGCAACTTCTACCAGCTTCACGCCGAGGCCAGCCATCGCGGCCACTATTATCACGAGAATAGCATGGCGATCTCGGTCGAACGCGACAGCCCGAACTATCAGGACATGACGGCCGATGCCGAAGATACCGTGATCGAGGCGCTGCGCGACCTGGCCTGCTGGCTCTATCGGCAGCTCGAACGCGAATACGAGTATCTCACCTCGGACGAAGCCGTCGATGAGGTCATCGCCACCAACGAATACACCTTTACGGCAACCGGCCGCCGCTTCGGCTGAACCCGGCAAGCGTCCTGCCATTCGGCAGGGCGCTTTTTTCATGCCAGGCACGGCCCACCTTTCGAGAGGCAGAGGGAGGCCGAGACGGGTTTGAGCCTGTGCGGTCGAGAGAGAGCGCTGCGCGGCTCGATCCTGTCCTGCTCTCCCGAGGTCTTCCCCATGAACATGATTTCCGCATCCGCGGCAGCATCGGTCGCCGGGCCGCTTCCGCTTGCCTCCTACAGCGATACCGCCACGTCCGTCTTTTCGGCAGCGGGCCTTCTCCTGCCCCATCTCGAGCGCGGCCAGCGTATCGACGCGGCCACGCTGCGCGGCGCGATGGAAACCGCCTTTGGCGCGTCCGATACCGCCGGCGCCTGGGACTGGAAAACCGCTTATGACGCCTGCGAGGCGGCGACCGTTCTCTTCCTGCGCAAATACGGAAAGGCGCTTTTCCGTAAAGCCGGGTCTCCGAGCGACAGCCTGCCGCTGCTGACGCAGATCGCCGGACTGCTGCCGACCCATACGCGGCGCTCGGAGGAAGCGCAGACCTTCCAGCAATTCTCTACCCCGATCCCGCTGGGGCTGGCCGCCGCGACCGCCGCCGCCATCACGCCTGCCGACCGGGTTCTGGAACCCTCGGCCGGGACCGGGCTTCTCGCCATCCTCGCCGAGATCGCCGGCGGCGCGCTGGTCCTCAACGAGCTGGCCGACATGCGCGCCGGTCTTCTCTCCTCCCTCTTTCCGGCCTTCTCCGTCTCACGCTTCGACGCGGCCCAGATCGACGATCACCTCGATCCCGCCCTGGTCCCGTCCGTGGTGCTGATGAACCCGCCGTTCTCGGTGCTTGCGAATGTCGAGAGCCGCGTCGCCGACGCCGCCTTCCGCCATGTCGCCTCGGCGCTGGCGCGTCTGGCGCCCGGCGGCCGGCTGGTGACGATCACCGGCGCGAATTTCGCACCGGACATCCCTGCCTGGACCCCGGCCTTTACCCGGCTGCAGGAGCGTGGCCGCGTCGTCTTCTCGGCAGCGATCGAAGGAGCGGTCTATGCCAAGCATGGCACGACTTTCCCGACGCGCCTGACCGTCATCGACAAGCTGCCCGCCGACGATCCGGCGGTCTTCCCGACCGCTCCCGGCGTCGCACCGGATGCCGCTACGCTGATGACCTGGATCTGCGCACACCTGCCTGCACGGCAGCCCGTCGATCCCTCTGTCGTCGTTCCGGTCGCCGCAACGCCTGCACCCCGCACCGTGCGCGGCTATATCAACCGCACGGCAAAAGCTGCTCGCCCGGCGCCCCAGACCGAACCGGAAGCCACACCGCTCGACTATGAGACCGTCGATTGGCAGCCTGCCGAGGGTGGCCACATCACCGACGCCATCTATGAGGAATACGGGCTTCAGGTCATCCGTATTCCCGGCGCCCAGGCCCATCCGACCCAACTCGTCCAGTCGGCGGCGATGGCGAGCGTCGCGCCGCCCAAGCCCAGCTACCGGCCGCATCTGCCGACGACCATCCTCGGCCTTCTGTCCGACGCGCAGCTTGAGACCGTCATCTATGCCGGCCAGGCCCATGCCGACCATCTCGCCGGGGCCTGGACCGTGGACGAGACTTGCGATGTGGTCAGCGCGGCGGCCGAGGACGCCAAGAACGCCGTCCGCTTCCGGCAAGGCTTCTTCGTCGGTGACGGCACCGGCGTCGGCAAGGGGCGGGAATCCGCCGCCATCATCCTCGACAACTGGATGCAGGGCCGCCGCAAGGCCGTCTGGATCTCGAAGTCGGACAAGTTGCTGGAAGACGCGCAACGCGACTGGTCGGCGCTCGGCATGGAGCGCCTGCTGGTCACGCCGCTGTCGCGCTTCCCGCAGGGCAAGCCCGTGACGCTGCCCGAGGGCATCCTTTTCACGACCTATGCCACGCTACGCTCCGACGACCGCGGCGAGAGGGTTTCCCGCGTCAAGCAGATCGTCGAATGGTTGGGCAAGGATTTCGATGGAGTGATCATATTCGACGAGGCGCATTCGATGCAGAACGCCGCAGGCAGCAAGGGAGAACGGGGCGATGTCGCCGCCAGCCAGCAGGGCCGCGCCGGACTTCGCCTCCAGCACGCCCTGCCGGATGCCCGCATCGTCTATGTCTCGGCGACCGGCGCCACCACGGTCCACAACCTCGCCTATGCGCAAAGGTTGGGCTTGTGGGGCGGCGAGGATTTCCCCTTCGCCACGCGGGCCGAATTCGTCGAGGCTATCGAGGGCGGCGGCGTCGCGGCGATGGAGGTTCTGGCCCGGGACATGCGCGCCCTCGGCCTCTACACCGCCCGGTCGCTGTCCTTCGCCGGCGTCGAATACGAGTTGGTCGAGCATGAGCTGACCCCCGAACAGACCCGCATCTACGACGCCTATGCCGGGGCCTTCGCCATCATTCACAACAATCTGGATGCGGCGATGGAAGCGGCCAATATCACCGGCAGCACCGGCACCCTGAATCGGCAGGCGAAATCCGCCGCGCGCTCGGCCTTCGAGTCGGCCAAGCAGCGGTTTTTCGGCCACCTCCTGACCAGCATGAAAACCCCGACGCTGCTCCGCTCCATCGCATCCGATCTGGAGGCGGGCCATTCGGCCGTCATCCAGATCGTCTCGACCGGCGAGGCGCTTATGGAACGCCGGCTGGCCGAGCTGCCGACCGAGGAATGGAACGACGTCCGCGTGGACATCACCCCGAGGGAATATGTCCTGGACTACCTTGCCCATTCCTTCCCGGTGCAGCTCTACGAGCCGTTCACCGACTCGGAGGGCAATATGTCGTCGCGGCCCGTCATGCGCGACGGCCAGCCCGTCGAAAGCCGCGAAGCGGTCGCCCGCCGCGACGAGTTGATCGCAAAGCTCGCCAGCCTGCCGCCGGTCCCCGGTGCGCTGGACCAGCTCATCCAGCATTTCGGCACCGATACCGTGGCTGAAGTGACGGGCCGGTCGCGGCGCATCATCCGCAAGGCTGGCAAGGGCGTCACTGTTGACCGCCTTGTCGTCGAGAACCGCGCAGCTTCGGCCAACCTGGCCGAAACCCAGGCGTTCATGGACGACGGCAAGCAGGTTCTGGTATTCTCCGACGCCGGCGGTACCGGCCGCAGCTATCATGCCGAACTGTCGGCCCGAAACACGCGGCTGCGCGTCCATTACCTGCTCGAAGCCGGATGGAAGGCCGATACTGCGATCCAGGGACTTGGCCGAACGCACCGGACCAACCAGAAGCAAGCGCCCCTGTTCCGGCCGATCACCACGAACGTCAAAGCCGAAAAGCGCTTCCTCTCGACCATCGCCCGCCGTCTCGACACCCTGGGCGCGATCACGCGCGGCCAGCGCCAGACCGGCGGTCAGGGCCTGTTCCGGCCGGAGGACAATCTGGAATCGCACTACGCCCGCGACGCGCTGCGCCAACTCTATCTCCTGCTGATCCGCGGCAAGGTCGAGGGATGCTCGCTCGATCGCTTTGAAAGCGCCACCGGGTTGAAGCTGATGGACTCCAACGGCATCAAGGATGACCTCCCCGCCATCACGACCTTCCTGAACCGGCTGCTGGCCTTGACCATCGAGCTTCAGGGCGTGCTGTTCACCGCCTTCGAGCAGCTTCTGACCGCGCGGATCGAGGGCGCCATCGCATCGGGAACCTATGACGCCGGGCTGGAGACGCTGCGGGCCGAGAGCTTTGTCGTCACCGACCGCCAGACGATCTATACGCACCCGCGCTCCGGCGCCCAGACCCGCCTGCTGACCATCACCGAGCGCAAGCGCAACCATCCGGTCACGCTGGCCGAAGCGATGGGCTACCTCGACGATCCGCTCGCGGTGCTTCTGATTAACGAGCGGTCTGGCCGCGCCGCCGTGCAGGTTCCGACCACCAGCGTCATGCTGGACGATGGCGAGATCGAGCGCCGTGTCCGGCTGCTCCGGCCGATGGAGGCGCAGAACATCCCGGTCAAGGCCATGCCGGAGACCCATTGGGTCGAAGCCGAGCGGGATGCCTTCGCCTTGGCCTGGAATGCCGAGATTGCCGAGGTGCCGGAGTTTTCCGACAGCACTTTGCATATGGTGACGGGTCTCCTGTTGCCGATCTGGAAGCGGCTGCCGAACGAATCTACCCGCGTCTATCGGCTTCAGACCGATGCCGGCGAGCGGATCATCGGCCGCCGCGTTTCTCCCGCCTGGGTTGCTCACGCGACTGCGACCGGCGCCGCCTCGATCACGCCGGAGGATGCGTTCACCGCCCTTATGGACGGCAAGACGATCCTCGATCTCACCGAGGGCCTCCAGCTTCGCCGGGTCCGCGTCATGGGCGCGCTGCGCATCGAACTCACCGGCTTCACCGACACGATGCGCCAGCGCCTCACGGCCTATGGCCTCTATCACGAGATCATCTCGTGGAAGCTGCGCTTCTTCGTGCCGACCGACGCGCAGGGTCCGGCCATCATCGACAAGCTCTTCGACCGCTGGCCGGTCGAACGCATCGGCGAACGGGAGGCCGCATAAATGGCTTCGCGTCACGGCTCGGAACTGGCGCATCGTCTCGGCCGCGAGGCCGAGGCGGTCTGCCGCGAATACCTGTCCTCCGGTCGGAGGGCAGGCAATTACTGGCAGGTCGGGGACGCGCAGAACAGCCCCGGCCGCTCCCTCTATGTCCGGCTCAGGGACACCCCCAAAGGTCCGGCCGGGAAATGGACCGACGCCGCCACCGGCGACCATGGCGATCTGCTCGACATCATCCGCGAGGCGCTTGGCCTCGTCGATTTCAAGGATGTGGCCGAGGAAGCGCGCCGTTTCCTCAGTCTCCCGCATCCCGCGCCGGAACAGACAGGGACACCGACCGGCAGGACATTGGGCATTGTCGTCGGTTCGCCCGAAGCGTCGCGGCGGCTGTTCGCCATGTCGCAGCCGATCCCCGGCACGCTCGCGGCGACCTACCTCAGCGTGCGGGCAATCACGTCGCTCATCGGCGCCACCGCGCTACGCTACCATCCCCGGTGCTATTACCGGCCCGACGAGCGTTCGCCCACGGAGATCTGGCCGGCGATGATCGCGTCCGTCACCGACCTTGACGGGCGACAGACCGGCGCGCACCGCACCTGGCTCGCCCCGGACGGCTCGGGCAAGGCGCCTGTCGAAACGCCGAGGCGGGCGATGGGCGACCTTCTCGGACACGGCGTCCGCTTTGGCGTTGCCGGCGATGTGCTGGTCGCCGGAGAGGGCATCGAGACCGTGCTGTCGCCCCGTCAGGTTCTGCCGCACATGCCGATGCTGGCGGCGCTCTCGGCCGCACACCTCGCCGCCATCCTGTTCCCGGCGACGCTGCGCAGGCTCTATGTCCTTCGCGATCGTGATCCGGCTGGGGACGGCGCGAGAGACAGCCTGATCGCCCGAGCTGCGAGCGTCGGGATCGAAGCGGTTGCGATGTCGCCAGCGCGCGAGGACTTCAACGAGGATCTGCGCTGGCGCGGCGTCGATGCCCTCCGGGCGGCCCTGAAGGATCAGCTTCATCCCGTGGACGTCAGCCGGTTCATGGAGGGGTGAGAGGATCGGCGGGGGATGGGGCAAAGCTCTGAATGGCTCCGCCTGCCGTCTCCACTCATCATCGGGAACACCCTTCCCGCGTCGGAGAGGGCGCCCACGGCCTTCTGAGAGGGCGATCGGCTCACAAACGGGCCAGCCGGGCAATGGCGCTGCGCTTTCGGCTATTTTCCGCCGGCGGGGCAAGCCCCGCCTTTGCATCGCGAAGCAAAATAGCCGGCTTGGCCATCAAGGCCCTCGCGGGAGCACGAGGGCTGCCAGGCCGTCCCGCCTGTGAGCTTCGACGCCTGCGAAGGCCGCGATGGGCGCGGTCTCCAGACGAAGGATGCTCCCGATGATGAACGAAGACGATGACGCAGGCTTCGAGCCTTTCCACACCTCATCCCCCACCGATCACGTCCTCACCGAACTCCAGCTCTATGGCTACCGCCCCTTCCAGGACGAACCCGATCCGCGTCCGCTGCCGGAGGGCAACACCGTCGCCGCAGCCGTCGCAGACATCTTCGACGCCCTCGTCTCGACGCTCGGCGACACCCGCCTCGAACCCGATCTCGACGATCTCCTCTGGTCGACGGTCAATCTCTTCCATCGCGCCGCCGACCGGGTCGAACGCGAACTCGACGACAACGAGCAGGGGCAGCGCCGCCTTCAGCGGGAACAGGATGGCAGCGAGGTCAAGAGCGTCGAACTCGAACGCCTCACGGCGGAGGGACAGACCCTGGTCGAACGGCGCAACAGCATGGAACTCTTCCGCGATCTCTCGGCGGACGCCTTCGAGCACCACACCGGCACGCCCTGGCGGCCGCGCAGCGGTTCGATGGTCAACCATCGCAACCTCACCTCGGCAATGATCGACAGCCGCGATTTCCTTGCCGCTAAGCGCCGGGCCGAGACCGAGGTGCTGCTGCCCGCCGGTCCCAGGGTCGCCGTGACGGGCGGTGCGGACTTCAACGATCACAACCTGATCTGGACGAAGCTCGATCAGGTCCATGCCAAGCACGCGGACATGGTGCTCCTGCACGGCGGCTCGCCGAAGGGCGCCGAACTGATCGCCTCCCGCTGGGCAGACAGTCGCAAGGTGCCGCAGGTCGCCTTCAAGCCCGACTGGACGAAGCACGCCAAGGCCGCGCCCTTCAAGCGCAACGACGCCATGCTCGATGTCCTGCCGGTCGGCGTCCTGGTCTTCCCCGGCACCGGCATTCAGGAGAACCTTGCGGACAAGGCGCGCAAGCTCGGCATTCCGGTCATGAAGTTCGACGGCGGCGCGTAAAGCGCCGCCGCTCGGCGGCCTGCCAGCCGCCTCTACTTGACTGAACACGAGGTTGATGGCTTTCTTGAAGAATATTTGCAGCAACGGCGAACTGGCATAGTCGCAGGCGGAGCGTATTATCCGGCAGCCTGTCGTGATCCTCAATCGTTCATGCGGAGGCTGCCGTGACCCTCATTCTGCTTGCCATCTCCCTGACGATCGCGCTTTGCGTCATCGCCTACAACTTTGCCATCTACGCCTTGCCGTTCATGGTCGGGCTGACGGCCTTTCAATATGTCTATGGAATGGACGCCGGCTTCCTGCTGTCGGCGCTCGCCGCCCTCGGAGCGGCGCTGCTTTCCGTGGCGCTGGTCATCGCCGTCGTAGGCTTTGCCAAGAACCCGGCCTTGCGGCTCATCGCCCTCGCCGTATTCGCTGTGCCGGCGATGATCGCCGGTTATGCGCTCGTGCATGGCGTCACGAAGAATTTCGTCGACTCGACGATCATGCTGAACCTGCTCGGCGGCGCGGGCGGTCTCTTCATCGGCATAGCGGCGATGCTCAATCTCAATGCACTCGGCACAGGCGTCCTGTCTCGCTGATGCGGCGATTGCGATCCGCCGCTCGTCACAAAAATCTGTGCCGGCTTGCACCGCCGGGCTCCTGGCATCCTGCTCAGAGGAATGGTCTGCCGGCGCTGTATCGGCCAGGGTCTTCGCTATGCTTGGTCCGGATGTGGAAGTCGGTCATTGGCCGGTGCTCTCTGCTGTAGCAAGGCCTCCACGCTCAGCCTCGTTTCCCTCGGTGTCGTGGCGTCCGTGAAAACCTTCCTGCTCTGCGGCCCTGCAATTCCCTAGATCGCACCTTCAGCCACCGCGGGCGGGAACGGCGCCATGCGCCCCGGAGCGCGATAGTCATTTCTTCCTGGTCTCGGCTCGCCTTCCGGCTGGTGGCGTGCTGTGGCTGCTGACGGCGATCCCGGCGGCGCACACCCTGCTGAAGCGGGTTTCATATCGGGGCTGTAGCGCCCTCGTTGCCGGGAAGGACGAACGGTTCTGCTGTGCGTCCCCGGTGTGAGCTTTCCGAGGCGCCAATCCCTCCGACTGACTGATCCCCTAAGTCCGTTCGGTTTCCGACCGCAACCCCCGCGGCTCCGGACCGTGTTGCCGCGCAAGCGCGGCTGCCCGCTCCACTCCGGGCCTTAAGGGCGAGGCGCCGCCAAGGCGGCACTTGCTGGCGTCTCCCGACGGCCTTGGCCGGGTCTCGTCGGAGGGATGGTCCCTTCGAGAAGCAACGGAGACTTACAATGCAGAACATCGTCATTCTTGCCGGCAACATCGGCCAGGACCCCGAAACCCGCAACACCCAGAGCGGCACCTCGATCACCCACTTCACGCTGGCCACCTCGCGCCCCCGCTACTCGGAAGGCAAGGTTGTCCGAGACAAGGACGGCTACCGCGTCCAGGACACCGAGTGGCACCGGATCACCGCCTTCAACGGCCTCGGCAAGACGATCCAGCAGCATTGCGAGAAGGGCATGAAGGTTCTGGTTCGCGGCCGCATCCACTACACCAAGTGGACCGATCAGCAGGGCGTTGAGCGCTACGGCTGCGAGATCATCGCCGAGACGGTGGACTTCCTCAGCCGGGCAAAGCAGACCCAGAACGACGACGGCAAGTTCATCGACGACGATGACATCCCGTTCTGAGCGGGATACCGGGAGCCCGGCGGCGTAAGTCGCCGGGATTTCCTAATTGTCTGGCGTTCCTGGCATGAGTAGTCGTCTCCCGGCAGCACGATAAGCTTCGAACAATCTTTCCTGCCCGCCTTGGCTTGCGGAGAGAGAACCCAGCACCGCCCGAATCGCCCCCGCCACTGACCCGACGTCAAATCTTTAGGAACACCGATTCTGGGTCGCTTTCCACTCCAACTCCGTCTATAATAGCCGTAGTTCTGGCGTGACGTTGACGCACGGTGGGAGGTGATCATGCATGATCACTTCCCGACAAACACGGGCCGCGCGCGCATTACTGGGTTGGACACAGGAGATGCTCGCTGACAAGGCCAAGGTTTCGCTGACGGCGCTCAAGCGCATGGAGTCGGCCGCTGAACTGCGTGTGTATGAAAGCACCAGCGACCAGGTCCGCAGAGCGCTTGAGGCCGAAGGAATCGCCTTCATCAGATCGGGCCGCAACGAAGGGGTTATGCTTGTCGATGTGCACGAAGCAGCCGAACGCAGCAGAGTCCGGTAATTCCCACCCTTCTATCGCCTCCCGCTTGTCATCGTCGCGCTGTAATGGTGCTTAAGAATAGCAACCGCCATCCCAGAGTGTCACGTGCCGACTAATGACCACAATTGATTTCCTCGACGAAGCCCCTTCCATGCTGTCGCTCACCGAATATGACCGACAGCACATCAAACTCTATGCTCGTCTGCTGGACGCAGAGGCAGATGGAGCAGACTGGCGGGAAGCGGCCGAGGTTCTTTTCGGCATCTGTCCAAGGACTGAGCCGGACCGCGCTCGCCGCGTCCACGACAGCCATCTGGCTCGCGCACACTGGATGACCGAGCATGGCTACCGGCAGCTCAGGCGCGGCCGGCCTCATTAGATTCCGTGTTGTCTCAAGTGCAACGCCTGTTGCGCCTTGCAGCCTTCCCAAGAAATAGAATCCCCGGAATCAATTCGCTCTGTACGCGTATTCGCTGAACGGGGAGGATTAAATGACGCCCGATACAAGAGAATGGCGATCATCAACTACATACGACTATCTTGATCGGGCAGATGTAGATGCACTGGCGTGGGAGTGCCTTCGGCGCAATCTCGATTACCAGCGCGACTACGCAAACTCCATCCGCACGGCCTCCAAACCTGGGCCTGAGACCGAAGCGATCGGCTATCGCTGGGGTCTCCGATTTCCCCGCCAGGCCCAGCCTGAATGCACTCGAACAACCTGTTTTCTGGACGCCGGAAGCTGACACCAGCGTAGTCCATATCGGACCCGCCCCGGAAATTGAGCAGGTCAGCCCTCGCATTTTCGAGGATATTCGCTCGGAAATCAGCCGCAGTTCAGAGGAAGGACTGCATATATCGGTTCTCACCGGAAGCGGTCGCCTGCATCTTGTCGCGAGAGCGGGTCTCGAGCCGACGCAGTCCATCGCCGCCATCATTCCGATGGACGCCCACAGCCTGGATCGTGTCCAGTCTCTGATCAGACTCTGGCGAAGCCTTCACGGCCTGTCTGTTCCACAGGACAGCCGGATGACGGCGCAGCAGCGCCGTCGTCTCAAAAACATGCTACGCGCCGCTGACGGCCGTTTGCACAATGCCGACTATCGCGAGATCGCCGAAGCGATTTTCGGCGTTGAACGCGTTGCCAGCGACCCCTGGAAAACGTCCGCGCTCCGGGACGCTGTCCTCGATCTGGTCAAGGACGGCTTCGCGATGATCGACGGTGGCTATCGCAAGCTTCTTCGCCACCGCCGTCGTTCATAACCTGCGCTACTAGGGCAAGGTGTGCGAATTAGGCCCCCTCAAGTTCGCACTCCCCCCTCGCTATTCTTCTTCGCCACCGTGGCCTTCGTTCGCCGCTGATCGCCAGCGGCTCCCGCGAAAGCCACGGAGGCCACCATGAACGCCAATCTCGCGACCCTGCCGCCGCGCTTCCTCCGCACCAAGGAAGCCGCCGAATTCCTCAGTCTCTCGGCCCGTACCCTCGAAAAGCACCGGACCTACGGCACCGGGCCGGCCTATCGCAAGCTTGGCGGGCGCGTCGTCTATTCCGTCAATGAGCTTGAGGCATGGGCTGAACGCGGCGCCGTGACGTCCACCTCCGATCCGCGGGGCAGCGTGCTGCCCGCGAAACGCCATGAGCCCGCACCGGCATCCCATGCCGGCCGTCACGCCCGCTGATCCGCGCGGTGTTTTCAATGACGACGCGGCATCGCCCATCTCCGGAGCGCGGACAACTCGATCTGTTCCACGCGCTCCCTGGCGATTTCGCGCCCCGCGACGCGCAGGACCTCATGGCCTATCCGTTCTTCTCCCTCTCCAAGTCACACCGCACCGCGCCGATCGATTTCGTCGCCGGCGACGTGAGCATCCGCGTCGAGGCAGTTCCCGATCATGGCATGGCCACAATCTGGGATGCCGACATCCTCATCTGGGCGGCGAGCCAGATCGTCGAAGCGCGCGACAAGGGTCTTCGCACTTCGCGCCTGATGGCCGCCACCCCCTACGAGATCCTCAATTTCATCGGTCGCGGCGTATCGATGCGCGATTATCAGCGCCTCAAGGCTGCACTCGACCGGCTGCAGTCGACCACGGTCGCAACCTCGATACGGCAAGCGGCCGAAGGCCGCCGCCACCGTTTCTCCTGGATCAATGAATGGCAGGAGCGCACCGATCGCCAGGGGCGTCCCGCCGGCATCGAGCTGATCGTGCCGGACTGGTTCTACCGCGCCGTTCTCGACGATGCGCTCGTCCTGACCATCGACCGGGACTATTTCGGTCTCACTGGAGGCCTCGATCGCTGGCTCTACCGCATTGTGCGCAAGCATGGCGGCAAACAACGCAATGGCTGGCGCTTCGACTTCCGCCACCTGCATCAGAAATCCGGCAGTCTATCGCCATTCAAACGCTTCGCGTTCGAGCTGCGCGACATCATTCGCCGCCAGCCATTGCCTGGCTACTCGCTGTTCCTTGAGGTCGAAGTCGGCGGCCGGTTGCTGCTTGCTTTCGAACCATCGGCGGCCTGTGGACAACCTGTGGACGGCCTCGTGCTATCAGGAACCCGACCTATCGTGCTATCGGGAACCGGAGGCTCGTGCTATCGGGAACCGAAACAGGGTGTAAGCTCTGGAAACAAAAAACGAAATCGCGCCCTTAACTTAGAGTCTAACCAAGAATCTAACTTTGAAGAGCGCGCGCGCGATGTGGAAAACATCGCCGGAAGGCGGCCGAACCAGGCCAAAAAGCCATCACTTCAAGCGCATGTAACCGATCAGGCTCTTCGTAGCTCCGCCTGTACGGACCGCTCTTCCGGCCACGCGCATCGCACCTTCGGCGACGAGCCTGGAGGCGCGAAATGATCGTCGCGCTTCTCAATCAGAAAGGCGGCGTCGGCAAAACGACGCTCGCGCTGCATCTCTCCGGTCAATGGGCGCGTGAAGGCAAGCGCATCACCCTGATCGATGCCGACCCGCAGGGATCGGCGCTCGACTGGTCGCAGCAACGCACCCGCGAGGGCCTGCCTCGCCTGTTCGGCGTCATCGGCCTAGCGCGCGACACACTTCATCGCGAGGCGCCCGAGCTCGCGCGTGACGCCGCTCACATCGTCATCGACGGACCACCGCGCGTTGCAGGTCTTATGCGTTCGGCGCTGCTCGCCGCCGATCTTGTCCTGATCCCTGTGCAGCCGTCACCGCTCGATGGCTGGGCCTCGGCCGAAATGCTGGCGCTGCTCGCAGAGGCCCGAATCTATCGGCCGCAACTCATGGCCCGCTTCGTACTCAACCGCTGCGCTGCACGCACCGTCATCGCCCGCGAGACCGCCGAGACACTGGCCGATCACGATCCGCCCCTGCTGTCGGCGACGATCGGCCAGCGTGTCGCCTTCGCCGACCTGGCACAGTCCGGGCGCCTCGTTTTTGAGGCCGACGACAATAGCGCGGCCGCGCGCGAGATCGCCGCCCTGACTGCGGAAGTCGGGAGGTTGGCGCCATGACCAAAGCCAGCGCCCGGCGTGGCTTCGTCGCCCGTCCTTCCGACCCAGACGACTGGATCAAGTCCGCTGAACCGGTGTCGCCCGGTCCAGCTTCCAGCACGGGCTTCACCGCAAGGCTGACCATCGACGTCACGCCGGAGGTGCGCGGTCGCATCAAGATCGCCGCCTTTCAACGCGGCGTCACCGTCGCCGACATGCTTCGCGAATTGCTCGCGCGCGAATTCCCCCAATCGCCAGGAGACCCGTCATGACCGGCATCGCGGCCCCCCGCATGCGCGGCGGCTCGACGCCGTCGTCTTTCCAAACCGACCGTCTCACCCACGTCGAGCTGACATGGGTGGAAAAGCAGATCGAATACTGGATCAGGTTCGGTCAAGACGTGCAGGAGACGATCCTTGATCGCCGCCGCCGCGTCCTCTCCTTCAGGCCCGGCACGACTTTCGCCTTCGTCCGGTGGGCCTCCAACGACTTCGGCACGATCATCTCGCGCATCGATATCGTGCGCGCCATCACGCCCGGCGAACCCTATCAGACGCTGCCCTTTGTGCGCCCCGGCGGCGACATCCTGCTCAAGATCGAAAGCTGGCCGAAGGTCGAACGCGTGCTGCAGCTCATCGACGCGATCGAGGCCCTTTCGCTCGATCCGGCCGAAGCCGCGCCAGACTATTGGCGGCATGTACACAACCGACTGAGCGCCGGCCAGGACGCACGCCGCTACTCGCGCGATCAGCACCAGGCGTGGCTTAAGCGCCGGAGGATCGCGCCATGACCGACCTCAAATGGGCCATGGCGACGTTCGTAGCGTCCAGCGCGATCGCCGTGACGACGTGGATCGACGCCCCCACCAAACTCATCTGGAATGCCTCGGCCAGCACCCCGATCGGTTTCTATTCGGTCGAACCTGCAAAGCGGCTCGAAGTCACCGATCTGGTCGCCGTCGCTGCGCCGGAACCGATTGCGAGCTTTCTCGCCGACGGCGGATACCTGCCGCGCGACACGCCGCTCCTGAAACGGGTTCTCGGCCTTCCCGGGCAGACCGTCTGCCGCTCCGGCGTCCTGATCAGTGTCGACGGCGTCGCGATGGGAACGGCTCTCCAACGCGACCGCATCGACCGCCCGCTCCCCGATTGGCAGGGCTGCCGCATCGTCTCGGACGGCGAGGTCTTCCTCATGAACTGGGACGTTCCCGACAGTCTGGACGGCCGCTATTTCGGCCCGATCCCGGCCAGCGCCGTCATCGGCCGCGCGGTTCCCTTGTGGACCGACGAGGACGGCCACGGCCGCTTCGAATGGCGGGCGCCAACGCGGTGATCGCCCAGCCTGGGGCGGGCGTACTGCTCGCCCAATCCTTCTCCACCGCATCTTGAAAGGAAACCGCCATGCCGCAAATCGGCGAATTCACCCGCGAGGAATCCGGCTTCACCGGCCGCATTCATACGCTCACCCTGTTTCGCGAGATCACCATCGTTCCCGTCGATCCTTCGGACGTCGAGAACGCGCCGAGCTACCGCGTCCATCACGGCGCGGATGACAACGCACCGGAGATCGGCGCGGCCTGGACGGAGTCCAGCGAAAAGGCTGGCGAATATCTCTCACTGCTGATCGACGACCCCAGCTTTGCGCAGCCGATCCGTGCCCGCCTGTTCCAGAACGGGGCTGATACGACCTCCTGGTCTTTGCACTGGAGCCGCCCTCAGAAGCGCGGCGAACGGGAATAGCGCATGCGGATCGCTCGCACGAAGCCCGCATCGCCGATGTCAACCGGGCGGCCTCGCGCTGCCCGGTGCGTCATCCTCTTCCTCCTTTCCGGCCTGTCTATTTCCGCCGCGCCGCCGCTCGCCGTTCTCGCGCAGAGCGCCCCGTCGATCGCGCAGCCAATCCGCGACCCTCACGCCGCCTTCGTGACCGAAGCCTCGCAGCGTTTCGGCATTCCCGAACACTGGATCAGGTCGGTGCGCCGCGTCGAAAGCGCCGATGACGTGCGCGCCGTCTCATCGGCGGGCGCAATGGGCCTGATGCAGGTCATGCCCGCCACCTGGGCGGAATTGCGCGTCCGTTATGGCCTTGGACGCGATCCGTTCGACCCGCGCGACAACATCATCGCCGGTACGGCCTATCTGCGCGAAATGTACGATCGCTACGGATCGCCGGGCTTTCTTGCAGCCTATAACGCTGGACCCGGACGCTATGAGGAATACCTCGCGGGCCGCCCCCTTCCGGCAGAAACCCGCGCCTATGTCGCCACGCTCGCGCCATTGATCGGCGGGGCAAACCTGTCGCCACCCGCACCGGGGACCGTCGCCGTTGCCGCCGCCGACCCGCACGCTTGGCGACGAGCGCCGCTCTTCGTCACGCCGTCAGCCCACGGTCTGGATGCGCGCAAAACGATATCCGAACCGCAAGAAAATGACACCCCGACTGCGCCGTCATCGGGGGAAGGTCCCGCCAATTCTGCGCAATACGGCAGCATTTTCGTTGCCCGTGCCGATGATGGAGACCCGCAATGAGCCGGTTCGCATTATGGCGCAGCTTGGCGTGTTCCCGAGAGCGTTGTGCGGAAGGGTGGGAGGAGCAGAGAGCAGCGACAGCAGGACGGCGAGATAAAAGGGCCTCGCCAAATTCGCACAAGCCATTGACATGGCTTGGCTTTTGGCGTGCCGGTCGGTCGGGTCGCGTGCCGCGACTGCTGGTTTACCCAGCGATTTCAACGCTGTTTTCGGCACTGTGCGCCTTCGCGCCGTCTCGGGAGGTCCTCCCATGAGCGAAGGCGACAGCGATTTCCGCGTCCGCCCAGGACGCATCAAATCCACCCGCGCGCCCAAGTCCAAGAGCTTCATCAATCAAGTGCTGAGGGCCTCGAAGAAGGCCGGGCACAGCTCTGGCGAAGGGCAGACCGCCAAGAGAAGCGCCGGCCGTGGTCATTCAACCTTCGGGCGTGGACGAACCAGTTTCAGCCGTTCGCGCATATTCAGTGCTTCGCGCCGTGTCGTCATCAAGGCGCGCGTGGTCCGCCATCGGGGCAAGTCATTCCGCTCCGCGCCACTCTCGGCTCATGTGTCCTACCTGAAGCGCGAAGGCGTCAGCCGTGACGGGGAGAAGGGGGTCTTGTTCGACGCGACGAACGAGCGCGCCGACGATCTCGCCTTCTCCGACCGATGCAGGGATGACCGGCATCATTTTCGATTCATCGTCTCTCCCGAAGACGCGGGGGACATGACCGATCTGCGGGAGTTCACCCGCGACCTCGCCAACCAGATGGAATCGGATCTGGGCACCAAGCTCGACTGGGTCGCCGTCGATCACTGGAACACCGACAATCCGCATGTGCATTTGCTTGTGCGCGGCGTCGATGAGACCGGCGCCGATTTGGTGATCTCGCGCGACTATATCAGCCGCGGCCTGCGCTCCCGCGCCGAGGATCTTGTCTCCATCGAGCTCGGCCCCAAGCCCGAACATGAAGTCCGCAACGCGCTGGAAAAGGAAGTCACCGCCGAGCGCTGGACCCGGCTCGATGTTGAAATCCGCATCGCCGCCGACGAGACCGGCTTTATCGACCTGCGCCCCGAGGCGAACGGCAAGGCCGATCCCTCGCTGCGCCGCCTGATGATCGGCAGGCTCCAGCATCTCGAAAGGATGGAGCTCGCGGCACAAGGCTCTCCAGGGGAATGGACCGTCGGGCTGCAGGCCGAACGCACACTGCGCGATCTCGGCATTCGCGGCGACATCATCAAGACCATGCACCGCGCCTTTACCGAGCGTGGTCAGGATCGCGGCGTCAGCGATTACACGATCGACGGCGGCGGGGCGGGTTCACCCGTTATCGGCCGCCTGGTCGATCGCGGCCTGCATGACGAGCTGACCGGCGAAGCCTATGCGGTGATCGACGGCACGGACGGCCGCGCGCACCATGTCCGCTTCCGCGGGATCGAGGCCTTCGAGCATGCGCCCCCGATTGGCGGCATCGTCGAGGTGCGTCGCTTCGGCGGCCCCGACGATTCCCGGCCGACGCTGGCGCTCGCCAACCGATCGGACTTCGATCTCAACCGCCAGATCACGGCGCCGGGCGCGACCTGGCTGGATCATCGCCTGGTTGAGCGCGAGGCGATGCCCATGTCGATGGGAGGCTTCGGCGCCGAGGTGCGCGACGCCATGCAGGCGCGCGCCGAGCATCTGGCCGATGAGGGCCTTGCCCGCCGGCAGGGCCAACGCATCCTGCTGCAACGCGATCTGCTCAATACGCTGCGACAGCGCGAGCTCGATGCCGTTGGCACGAAGCTCCAGAGCGAACACGGACTGCCGTACCAGAAAGCGCAGGCCGGCGAGCATGTCGCCGGTGTCTATCGCCAGCGTATCGCGCTCACCTCGGGCCGCTTCGCCATGATCGACAACGGGCTCGGCTTCCAGCTCGTGCCCTGGACACCGCCGCTCGAAAAGAAGCTCGGCCAGCATATCGCCGGCGTCGCCAAGGGGCATGGCGGCATCGAGTGGAGCCTGGGCCGCCAGCGCGGCCTGGGCCTCTAGCACCACAAGCAGCAAGAAAGGACCCGGCGAATGTCCGCCACCAAAATCCTCTGGGGCCAGATCCTTACCGTCTTTTTGATCATCCTCCTCACCACCTGGGGCGCGACGCAATATGTCGCCTGGCAACTTGGCTATCAGGCCCAGCTCGGCACACCATGGTTCGAGCTTGCCGGCACGCCAATCTATTATCCCCCGGCGATCTTCTGGTGGTGGTACTTCTTCGACGCCTATGCGCCGGGCGTGTTCGCCAAGGGCGGCGTCATCGCCGCATCAGGCGGCTTCATCGCCATCTCGGTCGCCATCGGCATGTCGGTGTGGCGCGCCCGCGAACAGAAGAACATCGAAACCTATGGCTCGGCTCGATGGGCGAAACCGCAGGAGGTGAAGGCGGCGGGCCTGCTCAACCCTGACGGCGTCGTCCTCGGTAAGCTCGATCGTGACTATCTTCGCCACGACGGACCGGAGCATGTTCTGTGTTTTGCTCCGACCCGATCCGGCAAGGGTGTCGGCCTCGTCGTCCCAACCCTGCTGACCTGGCCGGGCTCCGTCGTCGTCCACGACATCAAGGGCGAAAACTGGCAGCTCACCGCCGGCTTCCGCTCGAAGCACGGTCGGGTGCTGCTGTTCGACCCCACCAATCCGAAATCGGCCGCCTACAATCCTCTGCTCGAAGTGCGGCGCGGCGAGTGGGAGGTGCGCGACGTCCAGAACGTCGCTGACGTCCTGGTCGACCCCGAGGGTTCGCTGGAGAAACGCAACCACTGGGAAAAGACCAGTCACTCTTTGCTGGTCGGCGCCATCCTTCACGTCCTCTATGCCGAGAAGGACAAGACCCTCGCCGGCGTCGCAGGTTTCCTGTCCGACCCGAAGCGCCCGATCGAAACCACGCTGGCGGCGATGATGACCACGCCACATCTCGGCGAGGCCGGCCCGCATCCTGTCATCGCTTCGACGGCCCGCGAACTGCTCAACAAGTCCGACAACGAGCGCTCCGGCGTCCTGTCTACCGCCATGTCCTTTCTAGGCTTGTATCGCGATCCCGTTGTCGCCGAGGTGACACGCCGCTGCGACTGGCGCATCGCCGACCTTATCGAGGACGCGCGGCCGGCGACCCTCTACCTGGTGGTCCCGCCATCCGACATCTCGCGCACCAAGCCGTTGATCCGGCTTGTGCTCAACCAGATCGGCCGCCGCCTGACCGAGGATCTGCACACCAAGGCCCGGCGACACCGGGTCCTGATGATGCTCGACGAGTTTCCGGCTCTCGGCCGTCTCGACTTCTTCGAAAGCGCGCTCGCCTTCATAGCCGGCTACGGCATGAAAGCCTTCCTCATCGCTCAGTCGCTCAACCAGATCGAAAAGGCCTACGGCGCCAACAACTCGATCCTCGACAACTGCCATGTCCGCGTGAGCTTCGCGACCAATGACGAGCGCACCGCAAAGCGCGTCTCGGATGCGCTCGGCACCGCCACAGAAATGAAGGCGATGAAAAACTACGCCGGGCACCGTCTGTCGCCCTGGCTCGGTCACCTCATGGTGTCGCGCTCTGAAACCGCGCGTCCGCTGCTGACCCCCGGCGAGATCATGCAGCTTCCGCCCAACGATGAAATCGTCATGTTGGCGGCGACCCCGCCGATCCGGGCCAACAAGGCGCGCTACTTCGAGGACAAGCGCTTCGTCGAGCGCGTACTGCCCCCACCGGACCCGGCTAAAACCAGTCGCACGACGCGCAAGGATGCGTGGACAGAGCTGAAGCCGCAGGCGCCGGACGCTGCGCTGCTCGCCGAGATCCAGAAGGCCGAGCAAGACGCGGCCAATAGCGGCCTTCGTCGAGAGCCCGAGCTTCCCGACCATGTCGCAATCGTCAAGGAAACGACCGATCCGAACCCTGCCGACGAGTTCAAAGCCCTGCTCGACGACGAACCCGAGGACGCCGCGCGCCAGCGGCAAGCGCTTCGCCGCCAGATGAGCGGCATCGCGCGCCAGGTCGCCATGGACCCCAACGACAATATGGAGCTCTGAGCCATGCGCGACCGGATGAACGTATACTTCCCGCCCGAGATGCTGCGCCAGATCGCAGACCTTGCTGACCGAAAGAAAATCTCACGCTCGGCGATCGTCGAAGCCGCAGTCGCATCGTTTCTCTCGCCAGATGGCGCAGACAAGCGCGAAGCCGCCCTCACACGCCGTCTCGACCGTATGACAAGGCAGATCCAGCGCATCGAACGCGATCTCGGCATCACCGCCGAGACGCTAGCGCTATACGTTCGCTTTTGGCTGTCGGTCACACCGCCGCTGACCAGCGACGCCAACGCCGCTGCGCAGCCAAAAGGCCGCGAACGCTATGAAGGGTTCATTGAGACAATCGGGCGACGACTACAGCAGGGTCAGAGTTTCCTACGGGAGATCCCGGACGACGTGGTTCCTGACCTAGAACCTGGCGAAGGCGATTCGCCAGAAGCGAAGCAATAGTTATACCCTTTTCGAATCTTCCCGAAGTCCGCTCCGCCGTTCGCCTGTATTTGCACTCTACGCTACTACTACGACAAAGACTTGTTGAATCAGCCCAACTTCGGGCTCTTTTAATCGTCCCCGATCCAGGGCCGGCTGAACGGTCCCTGGCCGCAAGGGGACGACATGGCGGCATCTCACCAGAAATCGGAAGCGATCACGCGCGGCGCGCGCATGCTGCGCACAGCCCTTGGACCGGCCATCGCGCGGTTTCTGGAAGACCCGTCGATCGTCGAGGTGATGCTCAATCCTGACGGCCGGCTCTGGATCGACCGGCTGTCCGAAGGCCTGTCTGACACAGGCGAGCGGCTGGCGCCCGCAGATGGCGAACGGATCGTGCGACTCGTCGCGCACCATGTCGGCGCCGAGGTCCATCCCGGCAATCCGCGGGTGTCGGCCGAACTGCCCGAAACGGGGGAGCGGTTTGAGGGCCTGTTGCCCCCGGTTGTTGCGGCGCCGGCTTTCGCGATCCGCAAACCAGCCGTCGCAGTCTTCACGCTCGACGACTATGTGGCCGCCGGAATCATGTCGGCGGACCAGGCCGAGGCTCTGCGCGGGGCGGTCGCCGCCCGGGCCAACATCCTTGTCGCCGGCGGCACCTCGACCGGCAAGACCACGCTCACCAATGCGTTGCTCGCCGAGGTCTCCAAGACCACGGATCGCGTCGTCATCATCGAGGACACGCGCGAGCTGCAATGCTCCGCACCCAACCTGGTCGCCATGCGCACCAAAGACGGTGTCGCCACCTTGTCGGATCTGGTGCGGTCCTCACTGCGATTGCGCCCAGACCGCATTCCGATCGGAGAGGTCCGCGGCTCCGAAGCTCTCGACCTGCTTAAGGCCTGGGGAACGGGTCATCCGGGCGGCATCGGCACCATCCATGCCGGCACAGGGATCGGTGCGCTGCGCCGCCTCGAGCAACTCATCCAGGAAGCCGTCGTCACCGTCCCAAGGGCGCTGATCGCCGAGACCATCGACCTTGTGGCCGTTCTTGCTGGTCGTGGCTCGCAACGCCGGCTCGCCGAACTTGCGCGCGTCGATGGCCTCGGCCCGGACGGCGACTACCGCGTCACTCCCGCAACCTCAGCCTCAAGCCCAACAGGAGATCCCTCATGATCCGTCACGCCCGGCGCATCCGCCGCCATGTCACGGCAGCAGCAGCCGTCACCTATGCGACCCTGATCCTCACCCCGGCCGCTCACGCTTCCGGTTCGTCCATGCCCTGGGAGGCGCCGCTTCAATCGATTCTGCAATCGATCGAGGGCCCGGTCGCCAAGATCGTCGCGGTCATCATCATCATCGTCACCGGCCTCACACTGGCCTTCGGCGACTCGTCCGGCGGGTTCCGCCGTCTGATTCAGATCGTGTTCGGTCTGTCGATCGCGTTCGCCGCATCCAGTTTCTTCCTCTCCTTCTTCTCGTTCGGCGGCGGGGCGCTCGTCTGATGGCGGGGAGGCTGGAACAGCTCGACGAGGTGCCGGGCTTCACCGTGCAGGTCCACCGGGCGCTAACCGAGCACATCCTGCTCGGCGGCGCCCCGCGCTCCATCGCCATCATGAACGGCACTTTGGCCGGCGCCGTCGGCCTCGGTCTGCGCCTCTGGCTTGTCGGCCTTGCCATCTGGGTTGTCGGCCACTTTGCCGCCGTCTGGGCCGCCAAGCGCGACCCGCTCTTCGTCGAGGTCGGGCGGAGGCATCTGCGCATCCCCGGCCACCTGTCGGTCTGAGGGAGCACCGCCCATGATGAACCTTGCCGAATATCGCCGCACTGCCAGCCGCCTGGCGGATTTCCTGCCTTGGGCGGCTCTGGTGGGCCACGGCGCCGTCCTCAACAAGGACGGTTCGTTCCAGCGTACCGCACGCTTCCGCGGCCCCGACCTCGACAGTGCCGTTGCGGCCGAATTGGTCGCGGTCGCGGGACGCCTCAATAACGCCTTCCGTCGGCTCGGCTCTGGCTGGGCGATCTTCGTTGAAGCGCAACGGCACGAAGCCTCGACCTATCCCAAGAGCCGTTTTCCCGATCCGGCTTCGGCCTTGGTCGATGCCGAGCGTAAGGCCGACTTCGAAGAAGCCGGCGCTCATTTCATTTCCGGCTACTTCCTGACCTTCACCTACCTGCCGCCGGCCGAAGATGCGGCGCGTACCGAAGCGTGGCTCTATGAAGGACGCGACCGAAGCGGCGTCGATCCGCACGAAGTCCTGCGCGGCTTCATCGATCGCACCGACCGGGTGCTGTCGCTGCTCGATGGTTTCATGCCGGAATGCGGCTGGCTCGATGACGCCGAGACGCTGACCTATCTGCATTCCTGCGTTTCAACCAACCGTCATCGGGTGCGGGTCCCCGAAACGCCGATCTATCTGGATGCTCTGCTCGCCGATCAGCCGCTCACCGGTGGGCTTGAGCCGCGTCTGGGACATTCCGATCTGCGCATCCTCACTATCGTCGGCTTCCCCACCGCGACGACACCCGGAATCCTGGACGAGCTGAACCGTCTTGCATTCCCCTATCGCTGGTCGACAAGGGCAATCCTGCTCGACAAGACCGACGCGACCAAGCTGCTCACCAGGATCAGGCGGCAATGGTTCGCCAAGCGCAAATCCATCGCCGCGATCCTGAAAGAAATCATGACCAACGAGGCATCCGCCCTCGTTGACACCGACGCAGCCAATAAGGCCGCAGACGCCGATCTCGCGCTCCAGGAACTCGGGGCCGACTATGCCGGCCAGGCCTATGTCACGGCGACGATCACCGTCTGGGACAACGACCCGCGGATCGCAGACGAAAAGCTGCGTTTGGTCGAGAAGGTGGTCCAGGGCCGCGACTTCACCGCCATGCCCGAGACCATCAACGCCGTAGACGCATGGCTCGGCTCGCTGCCGGGCAATGTCTACGCCAATGTTCGGCAGCCGCCGATTTCCACGCTCAATCTCGCCCACATGATCCCGCTTTCAGCGGTGTGGGCGGGGCCGGAACGGGACGAGCACTTCGGGTCGCCCCCCTTGCTGTTCGGCAAGACCGAGGGAAGCACTCCGTTCCGGTTTTCCCTTCATGTCGGAGACGTCGGCCATACGCTCGTCGTCGGTCCGACTGGTGCGGGCAAGTCCGTGCTGCTGGCGCTGATGGCGCTCCAATTCCGCCGCTACGAAAACTCACAGGTTTTCGCCTTCGACTTCGGCGGCTCCATTCGGGCCGCGGCATTGGCGATGGGCGGCGATTGGCACGACCTTGGTGGTGACCTGACTGACGGCGCCGAATCTTCCGTGTCGCTTCAGCCTCTCGCGCGCGTTCATGACGTGCCCGAACGCGCCTGGGCGGCCGACTGGCTCATCGCCATCCTCATGCGCGAAGGCATCCAGATCACGCCGGAGGTGAAGGAACACCTCTGGTCCGCCTTAACGTCGCTCGCCTCCGCCCCTGTCCAGGAACGCACCATCACCGGCCTGTGCGTGCTGCTGCAATCGAACGATCTCAAGCAAGCCTTGCGGTCCTATTGCGTCGGCGGGCCTTATGGTCGGCTTCTTGATGCCGAGAACGAGCATCTTGGGCATGCAGCGGTGCAGGCGTTCGAGATCGAGGGCCTTGTCGGCACAGGCTCAGCGCCCGCCGTTCTCGCCTATCTCTTTCACCGCATCGGCGACCGCCTCGACGGATCGCCCACACTGCTGATCATCGACGAAGGCTGGCTCGCCCTCGATGACGAAGGCTTCGCAGGTCAGCTCCGCGAATGGCTGAAGACCCTGCGCAAGAAGAACGCCTCGGTCATCTTCGCCACCCAATCGCTCAGCGACATCGATGGCTCGGCGATCGCCCCGGCCATCATCGAAAGCTGCCCGACGCGGCTGTTGCTGCCTAACGAACGAGCGATCGAGCCCCAGATCACCGCAATCTATCGTCGCTTCGGATTGAATGATCGGCAGATCGAGATCCTCGCGCGGGCCACACCGAAGCGGGACTATTACTGCCAGTCGCGACGCGGCAACCGCTTGTTCGACCTGGGCCTCTCCGAAGTGGGCCTCGCGCTAACCGCGGCTTCCTCCAAAACCGATCAGACGGCCATCGCCAGGATCTTGGCCGAGCATGGGCCGGAGGGGTTTCTCCCCGCATGGCTGCGCCTGCGCGGCGTCGGCTGGGCCGCCGACCTTATCCCCGATCTCGCCAATCTCGTTCCCCCAGCCCCCAAGGAGACTACGTCATGACTATCCATCGTTCCCGCTCGCGCGCACTATTCATGGCCGCGACAATGCTGGCGATGCCCGTCGCCCTGTCGCCGATCTTCATCTCTCAGGCGCATGCTCAATTTGGCTTCGGACGGATCGTCTATGATCCGTCCAATTACGCGCAGAACGTGCTCACTGCCGCGCGCACGCTCGAACAGATCAACAACCAGATCACACAGCTCCAGAATGAAGCGCAGATGCTCATCAATCAGGCGCGCAATCTCGCGAGCCTGCCGCATTCCTCGCTCCAGCAGCTTCAACAGGGCTTTCAGCGCACGCAACAGCTTCTGAGCCAGGCTCAGAACATCGCGTTCGATGTTCAGGGCATCGATCGGGCCTTTCAGCAACAATACAGCAATGTCTCACTGTCGACGACGGAACAGCAGCTCGTCGCCGATGCACGCTCACGCTGGCAGAACACCGTGGGCGGACTGCAGGACGCCATGCGCGTCCAGGCCGGCGTGGTCGGCAACATCGACACGAACCGCGCCGAAGTTTCGACGCTGGTCGGCCAAAGCCAGGGGGCGACAGGCGCGCTCCAGGCGACCCAGGCCGGCAATCAGCTTCTCGCTCTCCAGTCGCAGCAGCTCTCCGATCTTGTCGCATTGCTTGCGGCCGATGGACGTGCCGGGGCGCTGACCGAAGCAGAAAGGGCTGCCGCAGCCGAACAGGGGCGCGAACAACGCCGCCGGTTCCTGACGCCTGGCTCCGGCTATCAGCCCGGCAACGCCCAGATGTTCAACAACGGCAACTGAGGGCGCGAGCATGGATGGCAAGCTGCTGGCACGGCTCGGCGCGGTCGTCTTCGTCGCCATCGCGATCACTGCGACGGCGATCGAGATGACCCGGAAGGAGGAAGCTCCCGCAGAGGAGCCCGCGCGTCTCGCAGAGCCCGTGCGCAATCCCCTGCGCGAGGCTCAACGCCGGTGCCAGCAGCTTGGTCAGAGCGCCGCAAGCGATGCGGACTGCATGCGCGTCTGGGCCGAAACCCGCGACCGCTTCCTCGGCCGTGCGCCGGCGCCCACAGCCCCACCTCAGAATCAAGGACAGTGATCCATGGGCGGTACCGGCGTCATCGACACATTCCTCGGGACCTTCACCCGCTACATCGATTCCGGCTTCGGCCTGCTTGGCGGCGAAGTCGCCTTCATCGCCACAACCCTCATCGTCATCGACGTGACGCTGGCCGCGCTCTTCTGGTCCTGGGGAGCCGACGACGACATCATCGCGCGCCTTGTAAAGAAGACACTTTTCGTCGGCGTCTTCGCCTACATCATCGGCAACTGGAACAATCTGGCGAACATCGTCTTCGACAGTTTCGCCGGCCTCGGTCTGAAGGGTTCGGGCACCAGCTTCACCGTTCAGGATCTTTTACGCCCCGGCAAGGTGGCGCAGACCGGCCTCGATGCCGCCCGTCCATTGCTCGAATCCATTTCCGATCTGATGGGGTGGATCGCCTTCTTCGAGAACTTCATCCAGATCGCCTGCCTGCTGTTCGCATGGGCTCTGGTGCTTCTCGCCTTCTTCATCCTGGCCGTGCAGCTTTTCGTAACGCTGATCGAGTTCAAGCTGACGACGCTCGCCGGCTTTGTGCTGATACCCTTCGGGCTGTTCGGCAAGACCGCCTTCATGGCCGAACGCGTGCTGGGCAACGTCGTGTCATCCGGCATCAAGGTCCTGGTGCTTGCCGTCATCATCGGCATCGGATCGACGCTGTTCTCCCAGTTTACCGCTGGCTTAGGCGGCGAGACCCCTACAATTGATGAGGCCATGGCCGTTGTCCTCGCTGCGCTTTCGCTGCTCGGCCTGGGAATCTTCGGTCCTGGCATAGCCAGCGGGCTTGTCTCAGGCGGTCCGCAGCTCGGCGCCGGCGCCGCAGTCGGTACGGGGCTTGCCGTCGGCGGCGCGGCTCTTGCCGCCGGTGGTGCAGCGGGCCTTGCCGTCAAGGGTGGCGCTGCAGCCATGTCCGGTGGAGGGGCCGCCGTGCGTGGCGGTGCTGCCGCAGCCGGCGCCGCATCCTCGGCCTACAGTCTCGGTTCTCTTGGTCAGACCGGCGCGTCGAGCGTGGCCTCGGGCCTCGGAGGCGTCGCACGCGCCGCAGGTTCGGCTGCCGCATCGCCGCTCAAGCGCGCCGCATCGAAGGCCAGCGAAAGCGTCAAGTCCAGCTTCGCCGAAGGCTCGAAGGCCGGCTTTGGAGCGACCGGCGGGTCCTCGACCATGGGGACCATAGGCGGCGCCGACGCTGCCGCCGCTTCCGCCAGCCCCCCGCGAGATGGAGCCCCTGACTGGGCGAAGCGCATGAAACGCAGCCAGGCACTCAGCCACGGCGTCTCAGCGGCCGGTCAGGCCGTCCGCTCCGGCGACAGCCATGGCGGCGGCTCTTCCGTCAACCTTTCTGAAAGTGATCGCTCATGAGCCTCTTCAAACGACCCGCCACCCACTACGGCAAGACACCCGAACCTGAAACACCATATCAGAAGGCTGCTCAGGTCTGGGACGAACGCATCGGCTCGGCCCGCGTGCAGGCGAAGAACTGGCGCTACATGGCGTTCGGCAGCCTGATTCTCACAGCGGGGTTTGCCGCGGCCCTGGTCTGGCAGTCAGCACGCGGGACCGTCGTACCCTGGGTCGTGCAGGTCGATAATCTCGGCCAGGCGCAAACCGTCGCACCAGCCTCCGCGGACTACCGGCCCAACGACCCTCAGATCGCTTTCCACCTTGCTCGCTTCATCGAACAGACCCGAGCGATCCCGTCTGACGCCATTATCGTGCGCCAGAACTGGCTTCGCGCTTATGAATGGACCACTGATCGCGGCGCCGCAGCGCTGAACGACTACGCCCGCTCCAACGACCCCTTCACACGGGTCGGCCGCCAGCAAGTCGCCGTAGAAGTCTCAAGTGTGATCCGGGCTTCCCCCGACAGCTTCCGTGTCGCCTGGACAGAGCGTCACTATGAAAACGGCCAGCTCGCCCGAACGGAACGCTGGACCGCCATCCTGACCATCGTCATCCAGACGCCGCGCGACGCAGAACGCCTCCGCGCCAATCCTCTGGGCATCTATGTCAATGCCATCAACTGGTCGCGGGAGATGAGCCAATGAGCCGCCCTCCGATGAGCAAATCCGCGTTTCAGGGTTTATCCAGATCTGGCCTCGCGATCGTTCTGCTTTCCGCGACCGTACTCGCCGGTTGCGCGACCAATCGGCCGCCGCAAATCAGTTACGACTCGGACGTGCCGCCGCTGCCCGCCGTGCCGGCAGTCGTCACGGACGCGCAGCCGAGGCCATTGCATGTCCCTCCGGCATGGACGCCGGCAAGAGGGGGGACAGCCGCCAACACCCCGGAGGGGCGCGTCCAGAACGCCAACTCGGCCGCCCGCGTTCAGCCTCGCCGCGAAGGCTATTTCAACTCGATCCAGATCTATCCCTGGAGCGAAGGCGCGCTCTATCAGGTCTATGCCGCGCCCGGCCAGATCACCAATATCGCGCTGGAGCCAGGGGAGAGCCTGACCGGGGCCGGCCCCATTGCTGCTGGCGACACGGCACGATGGATCATCGGCGATACCGAAAGCGGCAGCGGCGCGACCCGTCGCGTCCATATCCTCGTCAAACCAAGTCGCGCTGACATCACGACCAACCTCGTCATCACGACCGATCGGCGGGTCTATATGATCGAGCTGCGCTCCGGCGAAGCGCCCTATATGCCCGCCGTCGCTTGGGCCTACCCGCAGCCGCCCGCAGGTCAGAGACAGAGCGTCCCGGCGACGCCCGTCATCCCCGTCGCCTCGGCGCGCAATTATCGCTACGGCTTGACCGGCGATTCACCGCCCTGGCGGCCGGTGTCGGTCTATGATGACGGACGGCGGGTCTATGTCGAGTTCCCGCGCGGCATCGTGCAGGGCGAGATGCCGCCGCTGTTCGTCATTGGTTTCGATGGCGAAGCGCAGATCGCCAACAGCCGCATTTTCCAGCACATCCTGATCGTCGATCGTCTCTTCGGCGCAGCCGAGCTGAGACTCGGCAGTGGCGACCGCCAGCAAACCGTCAGGATTGTCCGCACCGACGGGAGGCCAGCGTCATGAGCAACAAGGAAGATAACCGCGATGACGGCCTGGCGCCCGCCGGTCCCACTGTCGAGTCAACCTCGACCATGCGGCTGCGCTCTGAGCCCCCGCGCGTCACCCGGCTATCCCGCAAGGTATTGGCTGGTGTCGGCCTTATCGCCAGCATCGGCATCGGCAGCGCGCTGATTTATGCGTTGCAGACGCGCCAAGGCGGGCCTGGCAACGAGGAGCTCTATTCCACGGAGAACAGAACCACTGCCGATGGTCTTGCGGGACTGCCGCGCGACTATACCGGACCGGTCCTCGGCCCGCCTTTGCCAGGCGATCTCGGCGGTCCGATACTCGACGCCCAGAACCGCGGCCAGCCCGTCGTGCCGCCAGCAATGGCGACACCCCAGGTCGATCCCGAGGAGCAACGTCGTCTCGCCGAGGAAGAAGCAGCTCGAACGAGCCGGGTGTTCTTCCAAACAGGACCTGGAACGGGCGCGCCGCCTGCAACCCCAGCCATGAGCAGTCCGTCGCTGGCGGGCCTCGGCCTGCCGGGTCAGATGGGAACACCAACCGCCCAGGAGCGGCAGAGCGCTTTCCTGAACGCTGCTGTCGATCGGCGCACGGTCGCGCCAGATCGCGTCATGGCCCCGGCATCACCCTATTTGCTTCAGGCCGGCGCGGTGATATCCGCCGCCCTCATAACCGGCATCCGCTCCGACCTTCCAGGCCAGATCACCGCCCAGGTGACCGAGCACATCTATGACAGTCCCACCGGCCGCATCCTGCTCGTCCCCCAAGGCACCCGTATCATCGGCGAATACAGCAATGATGTCGGCTTCGGACAACGCCGCGTGCTGCTGGTCTGGAACCGGCTGATCTTGCCGAACGGACGCTCTATCGTCCTGGAACGCCAGCCCGGCGCCGACACGCAAGGCTATGCCGGCCTTGAGGACGGCGTCGACTACCATTGGTGGGACCTTGCGAAAGCCGCCGGGTTGTCGACCCTTCTCGCCGTGGGCGCCGAGATCGCCGTCGACGATGAGGACCGTCTGATCCGCGCCATTCGCGACGGCGCCCAGGACACCATCAATGACGCTGGCCAGCAGATCATCCGCCGTCAGTTGCAGGTCGCGCCCACCCTGACAATCCGGCCGGGATTCCCGGTCCGGGTGATCGTCACTCGCGACCTGGTGCTCGAACCCTATGGAGCAGCGCAATGACCAAACTGAAGCTCGGCCCGATCGCCGAGGATAAGCCTGTAAAGATAACTCTGGATCTGCCCGGCGCTCTGCACCGTGACCTCAGTGCCTATGCGGAGGCGCTTGGTCGTGAATCCGGCCAACCCGTCATCGACCCCAAAAAGCTCATTGTTCCGATGCTTGAGCGGTTTATGGCAACCGACCGGGGGTTCGCCAAAGCGCGCCGAAATCGCGGCTGATAGTGATCCCGGACGTCGTCCGACAAGATCAGATAAGCCGCAGATGGTCTCCAGAGCCTTTGGACGCCAGTTTTGAGGCTAGCGATAGAAATCGCCGAAGTGCTGGATTATCCCGCCCGGGTGCCCACACTGCGCTGAACGGCACTATGTCTTCGTCCTCGACCAGAGGTCGCAGTACGAGCCGCGGGACTGAAACAAAGCTCCAGCCGGCCGATACCACGGTTATGCCCCTGCCGATAGCGACCATATTCATCAAGGTCTCCTGGTTGCATGGCATGATCTTGATGGCGGGATAGGTGCTGTAATCCGCCAAGCGACGAACGATGTAATCGTGGACTTCGAGTCCAGGCGCGCATTTCGTTGCCAAGAATTTCTGGTCGCGGAGCCACGACCATTCAATCGTTTCACGCTCGGCTAGATGATGATCCGCCGAGAACGCAACATGCACCCGCTCTTGCCAGAGTTCGGCGGTTTCACAATCGGCGATCGCGCCGTTCCCGGTAAAGAAAGCGATATCCAGTTGCCGGGACCGCAGTGCGGCTATGTGTTCAGCCCTTCCTCCATCCCTGATCTCTATGGCTACCCCTGGATGTGATAAGGCATACTGTTCAATCAGTTCCCTCAGAAACCCGCCCGCGAGCGAGGTCAGGACGCCGATGCTCAGGCTTCCGCTTTCACCGCGGCCCGCAGCACCGGCGGTTCGGGTCGCTCGCATGATCTGGTCAATCGCTGGACGGACGGCAGCGACAAATTGCTCTCCGGCATCCGTCAGGCAAATTCCGGAAGGGCATCGCTCGAAGAACGAAACGCCCACCACATCCTCAATGCGTTGCACGCCCCGGCTCACTGTCGCCGGATACTGGCCAAGCGCCTCCGCAGCCCGCCGAAAGCTGCGATAGTCCGCCGCCGCCACGACATACTGAAGCGCGCTCAGATCAAATGGGATCTTCTCGGACACGGGAGGAAAAGAAGGCCCCTCCGAATCGTGGTTTTCCTCCTCCATCCGCTCGACCTTCAGTCCGCCGGCGGAGGAAGCGATAACTGCCTCAGGATCAATGGCCTCGGGCAACAATCCCATTTGTGAAAAACCGCCACGGTCAGTCCTGGCGTCGCCACACGGGCGAAGCCAGCGACCTCTACGACCGCCTGCCTATCCGGTCGTCGGATACTCCTCATACCGGCTGTTCCACCAGGATGGAGTAAGCGGCATGCGCCGACTTCGCGCCGCGCAGCATTTTCATGACCTGCTCATCGCGCATCCGGCGGGCGACTGCGGCGAGAATCTTCAGGTACTCGTTGCTGCCTTCGGGGGACGACAGCAGCAGAAAGACAACATCGACCGGAAGGTCGTCCACTGCCTCGAAATCAATGGGCTTCTTCAGCACCATCAGCGCGGCGAAGGATGTCTGAAGGCCGGGGACTGGTGCATGAGGCATGGCGACGCCATGGCCGATGCCAGTCGAACCCAGACGCTCGCGGCCCAGCAACGCCGTGTGGATCGCTTCTTCGGTCAGCCCCGTGCGGGCGGCCGCATGCGCGGCCAGCTTCTTGATCAGGACGGCTTTTGTCGAGATGGATAGATCAAGGATCACGTCCTCTGGTGCAATTGCAGATGACAGGTTCATAAGAGCACTCACGTTAAGTCGCCCGCCCGTGGACGAGCGCGCGCGGTCACTGCTCCGGCTCACGGAGGCGGTAACCGACACCTGTTTCAGTAAGGATATATTGCGGCTGATCGGGCGTGGCCTCGATCTTCTGCCGCAACTGGCGGACATAGACCCGCAGATACTGGACATCGGTCGAGCCGCCCCACACATGCTTGAGGATGTGCTGGTGCGTGATAACCTTGCCCGCGTGCTGCACGAGAACGCGCAGGATTTCGTATTCCTTGGGTGAGAGCTTCACCTCCTTGTCTGCGACCTTGACGATCCGTTTCACCAGGTCGACCGAGAGATCGCCGACCTGGAATATCGGACGCTCGCCCTGCTGCTGGAGCTTGTGCCTGAGCGCCACCCGAATGCGCGCCGCCAGCTCGCGCATCCCGAATGGTTTGGTGAGGTAATCGTCGGCGCCCAGTTCCAGCGCCTTGACGATGCCCGTTTCATCGGTCCGGCTGGAGAGGATGACGATCGGCAGTTCGACGAGCTCGGCCCGCCACCTTTCAAGCAGCTCATGGCCCGAGATATCGGGCAGCCCAAGATCGAGCAGAATGAGATCGGGCTTTTCCTCGGCGAGAAGCGCGACGGCCTCCTCGCCATTCGCGGCCTCGACCATGGCGTAGCCCTCGGCTGTCAGCCCGACGCGCAGGAGCTTCCTGATCGGCGGCTCGTCATCGACGACGAGAATCTTGACTACGGACGTACTCATATCCTTCCTTCCAAAGTCGAGGGCTCCGGTCCAATCGGAAACCGCAGCGTGAAAATGGCGCCGGGTCTGTCGGCCCGGTTGGTCGCGAAAATCGTCCCGCCCATCGCCTCGACAAAACCCTTGCAGATCGACAGACCGAGCCCGGTCCCAGCCTGAACGTGGTCCTTCTTCCGGACGCGATAGAAGCTGTCGAAAATCCTCGTCAGATCGTCGGGCGGAATGCCGGGACCTTCATCGACGATCTGCAAGACAACGTGGCTGTCTTCCGCCCATGCCCTGATCGAGATCAGCGAGCCTGTCGGCGCATATTTGCGAGCATTGTCGAGCAGATTGAACAGCACCTGCTCGAACAGGACCGGATCGAGCCGAACCATCGGCAGATCGGACGGCACCGCGAGGTCCAGCTTATGGAGAGCCAAAATCTTTTCGGCTCGGCGCAGGGCGCTGCCGACGCTGTCGCCGATGAACAGTGGTGTCAGCGACACCGCCGCAGCGCCGGATTCCAACCGTGTCATGTCGAGAAGGTTCGCGATGAATCGATTGAGTCTCTCGGCCTCTTCGACAATCGTCGTCAGCAGCTCGACCCGACCGGAATCGGTCAGGGATGTCGAATAGTCTCTCAACGCTCCCGCCGACCCGAGAATCGACGCCAAAGGCGTCTTGAGGTCATGCGAAAGCGACGTCAGAAGCGCGGAGCGCAGCTTGTCCGCCTCGGCGGCCAGACGAGCATTGTCGACATCGGCGACCAGTTGGATACGCTCGATCGCCAGAGCGGCCTGATCCGCCAAAGAGTCGAAAAGCCGCTGTTCCACTGGCGTCAGAACCGGACCCTGCTTGTCGTTGTCCAGACCGATGACGCCGACCCGGGTCCTCCCGGTCTTCAGGGGCAAGTAGAGGCGCTTCGCGCCCGGCAGCGTGTCCGCGCCACGCCCTGCGGGCTTGTCATGCTCCCAGGCCCACTGAGCCGCCGCAATGTCCGCATCGTCGAGCGTGTCATCGGGCGGGAAACCCGCCTGGACCGCGATGCGGCCGTTCTCCGGCAACAGAGCGACGACCCTGACCTGAAGCATGGAAGCGATCTGATAGACCGTCGCCCAGAGGACGTCGCCCAAGGTGCCGGCGCCGGCGAGCTTCTTGCTGAAGAGATAAAGGCCCTCGGTCGTTTTGGCCCGCTGGCGCGCCGTCACGGCTTGCCGTTGCACCCGGCCCGCCAGATTGCTGGCAATCACCGCGACGCCGAGAAAGAACGCAAAAGCCACGACGCTTTCCGGGTCGCCGATATCCAGCGTGTAACGGGGCTCGAGGAAGAAGAAGTTGAACACGAGCGCGCTGACCACGGAGGCGAACAGCGCCGGCCAGAGCCCGCCGCCCATCGCCGAGGCCAGCACGGCCATCAGGAAGACGAGGGCGATGTTGCGGACATCCAGAAAGCGCGACAGCGCCGTTCCAATACCCAACGCCATGGCGACGTAGAGCGAACTCCACAGATAGTGGCCGAAGTCGATTCGTCGTTTGGGCCGCGCGCTGACTGTCGCTGGAGATCGTGTTTCCTCGCCGTTGCCCGGCGAGATGACATGCACGCTCACGTCCGTCTTGGCGCGGATCAGATCATGCGAAACGGAGCCCGCGAAAATCTCCCGCCATCGGGGCGAGGTCGGCATGCCGACGATGACGTGTGTGTAGTTGTTGGTGGATGCGTAGGTCAGAATCTCTTGCGCAACGTTCTCGCCGGGCAGGGTAACGGCTTCGGCTCCAAGCTGTTCAGCGAGACGCAATGCGCTGGCGATCTTGTCCTTATTCTGCTCGGAGAGCCGGGCATCCTTGCTCGTCTCGACGTGAACCGCGGCCCATGGCGCACGAAGCCGGTCCGCCTGGCGGCGGCCATAGCGCACGAGCGCCATCGCTCCGGGCCGTTCGTTGATGCACACCAATACGCGCTCACCGGCCGACCACGGCCCGGCGATCGCATGCGCCTGCATATGGGTGACCAACTGGTCATCGACCCGCTGCGCCGTGCGCCGCAGCGCCAACTCACGAAGGGCCGTCAGATTGCTCGGCGAGAAATAGTTCTGCGTCGCGCGCTTGGCGGTCTTGGGCAGATAGACCTTGCCCTCGTTCAAGCGCTTGATCAGGTCGCCCGGCGTGATGTCGATGATTTCGATATCATCGGCGCGGTCAATGATCGAATCCGGAACGGTCTCGCGCACCCGAATCCGTGTGATCTGCGCCACCACGTCGTTGAGGCTTTCGACGTGCTGGATGTTAAGGGTGCTGTAGACGTCTATGCCGTTCGCGAGCAGTTCCTCGACATCGAGATAGCGCTTCGGATGGCGACTGCCCGGCGCGTTGGTATGGGCGAGTTCGTCCACCAGGACCAGCGCCGGCTTGCGCGCCAGAATTGCGTCGATATCCATCTCATCGAGCACATGCCCTCGATACGGCACAGTGCGGCGCGGAACGATCTCGAACCCGTCGACCAGAGCCTCGGTCTCGGCCCGCCCGTGGGTCTCGACCACCCCGATGACCACGTCGACGCCATCGGCCCGCTGAGCCCGGCCCGACATGAGCATCTCATACGTCTTGCCCACACCCGGCGCCGCCCCAAGAAAGATCTTGAGGTGGCCCCGCGTCTCCCGCTGCGCACTTTCCAGCAATGCATCAGGCGATGGCCGGCTCTGCTCTCGTATTGGGTCGTCAGACACTTAATTGGCTCCGGATCATCCGTCAGGACGACTATTATAGCCGTCCTGACAGCTTCATTCAGCCTCTATTGGCGTCGTCGAGCGCCAGGTTCAGCTTGAGAACGTTGACCACGGGCTCACCCATGAAGCCGAGCATGCGCGGCTCGACATACTGATCGACCAATGCGCGCACCACAGCCTCGTCGATACCGCGCGCTTTGGCGACACGCCCCACCTGGAAGTAGGCGGCTTCGGGCGTGATGTGCGGGTCAAGTCCGCTGCCCGAGGCGGTCACGAGGTTCATCGGAACGGTCGCATCGCCACCGTTCGCCGCGCGCAGAGCCTCTGTATCGGCGGCGACGCGGTCGCGAAGCGCCTGGCTGGTAGGGCCAAGGTTGGAGCCACCCGAAGCGCCCGCGTCATAGCCGTCGGAGCCGGCCGCCGACGGGCGGGGGTGGAAGTAGCGCTCGCCGGTGAACCGCTGGCCGATCAGCTCGGAGCCGACGACCGTGCCGTTGCGCTCGATCAGGCTGCCATTGGCCTGGAAGGGAAGGATCGCCTGCGCGATTCCGGTGATACCGAGCGGATAGAGAAGCCCGGTGATGATGGTGAAGGCTACGATCATGAAAATCGCAGGTCGGATTTGCTTAAGCATCTTTGTTTGTCCCGAATGATCCGCCGCTGAACAACAGCAAGGACGCGGAATGATTTCGTGGTCGTCGGGCGCGCCTTAGGCGAGACCGACGGCGGTGATCGCCATGTCGATGAGTTTGATGCCGGCGAAGGGGACGAGGATGCCGCCCAGGCCGTAGATCAGGAGGTTACGGGACAACAGCGAACCCGCTCCGATGGCGCGATACTTGACGCCTTTCAGCGACAGCGGGATCAGCGCCACGATGATGAGGGCGTTGAAGATGATCGCCGACAGGATCGCGCTCTCGGGCGAAGCGAGGCCCATGATGTTGAGCGCGCCGAGCTGCGGATAGAAGACGAGGAACATCGCCGGGATGATCGCGAAATACTTCGCGATATCGTTGGCGATCGAGAACGTCGTCAGCGCGCCGCGCGTCATCAGCAACTGCTTGCCGATTTCCACGATCTCGATCAGCTTGGTCGGGTCGCTGTCGAGATCCACCATGTTGCCGGCCTCGCGGGCGGCGACCGTGCCGGTGTTCATGGCGACGCCGACATCCGCCTGGGCGAGCGCCGGGGCGTCATTGGTGCCGTCACCACACATGGCGACCAGCTTGCCCTTGGCCTGCTCCTCGCGGATCAGCGCCAGCTTGTTCTCCGGCGTCGCCTGCGCCAGGAAGTCATCGACGCCAGCTTCGGCGGCGATGGCCGCCGCGGTCATCGGGTTGTCGCCGGTGATCATCACCGTGCGGATACCCATGCGGCGCAGCTCGGCGAACCGTTCCTTGATGCCGCCCTTGACGATGTCCTTGAGGTAGATGACGCCGAGCAGGCGGCCATCCTTCACCACGGCGAGCGGCGTGCCGCCTGCCTTGGCGATCTGGTCGGCGATGCCCTGAAGCTCACGAACGCTTTCGGCGGACGCGCGCGGGCTGCCGGTCGCGACCGTGGAGAGATCCACGTGCTTCAGAACCGCATCGACCGCGCCCTTGCGGATGGTCGAACCGTCCAGGTCGACGCCGCTCATCCGGGTCTGCGCCGTGAAGGGGACGAAGGTGGCGTTGAGGCTCGCCATGTCTCGCGCGCGGATGCCGTATTTTTCCTTGGCGAGCACGACGATCGAGCGGCCTTCGGGGGTCTCGTCGGCCAGCGAAGCAAGCTGCGCTGCATCGGCGAGTTCCTTTTCGGTGACGCCCCGGATCGGCCGGAACTCGCTCGCCTGACGGTTGCCGAGCGTGATCGTGCCGGTCTTGTCGAGCAGCAGCGTGTCGACGTCGCCAGCGGCTTCAACGGCACGGCCGGACATGGCCAGAACATTGAAGCGGACCAGCCGGTCCATACCGGCAATGCCGATGGCCGAGAGCAGTGCGCCAATGGTGGTCGGAATCAGCGTGACGAACAGGGCGACCAGAACGATGATGGGAACATACCCGCCCGAATAGGTCGCGAAGCTCGGAATGGTCACGACCGCCAGAACGAAGATCAGCGTCATGCCCGCAAGCAGGATATTGAGCGCGATTTCGTTCGGCGTTTTCTGGCGCTCGGCGCCTTCAACGAGAGCGATCATCTTGTCGATGAAGGTCGAGCCAGCCGCGGCCGTGATCCGGACCTTGATCCAGTCGGAGAGCACTTGCGTGCCGCCAGTGACGGCGGAGCGGTCGCCACCAGACTCGCGGATGACAGGGGCCGATTCGCCGGTGATAGCCGCTTCGTTCACCGACGCGACGCCCTCGATGACTTCGCCGTCAGAGGGGATGATGTCGCCGGGCTCGACGAGAACAACGTCACCAACCTTCAGCGTGGCCCCGGGCACCATTTTGTAGTCGGAGCCGCCGTTCGAAAGCAGCTTGGCCTGGGTCTCGCTGCGCGTGCGCCGAAGCGATTCCGCCTGCGCCTTGCCGCGCCCTTCGGCGACGGCTTCGGCAAAGTTGGCGAAAAGCACTGTGAACCAGAGCCACAGCACGATCTGCAGCGAGAAGCCGACATTTTCGGCCCCGGTCGCGATGTCCTTCAACAGCAGCACCGTCGTCAGCACCGAGACGACCGCGACGACGAACATTACGGGGTTTTTGGCGAGGCTCTTCGGATTCAGTTTCCGGAAGGCATCGCCAATGGCCGGTACAAGTATGCGAGCGTCCAGCATGCTCGCGGATTTGGACTGGTTCATAAGAAACTCCAGCGAGTTTGTTCTTGGGGGCCAACCACTCGGTCACGCCGCCGCGAGCAATTCAGTGATAAGTTTGGCGAGGAGCACCACGCCCCCCAAAGCCAGTGTCATGCCGAGAATGATCGTCGATGCCCTGGGCGGTCTGGCCGCCCCTCGCTCCTGAAACCAGGAGCGAGGGTTCACGACAAATCGGATCGATCTCAGCCATTTGGCCGTCATCGCGATCCTCAGAACGTCTGGCCCGCCAACATGGCGAAGTGCTCGACGATCGGACCCAGCGCCAGGACCGGGAAGAACGTCAGGCCGCCGACGATCAGCGTCACGCCAACGACAAGGCCGATGAACAGCGGTCCCGTCGTGGGCAGTGTTCCCGTTGATGCCGGCACGCTCTTCTTGGCTGCGAGCGAGCCCGCGATCGCCAGCACCGGCACGATGAGCAGGAAGCGCCCCATCAGCATCGCGAGACCGATGGTGATGTTGTAGAAGGGCGTGTTCGCGCTGAGACCGGCAAAGGCGCTGCCGTTGTTGTTGGCGCCGGACGTGTAGGCGTACAACACCTCGCTCAATCCATGCGGGCCAGCGTCCTGGATGCTGGACAAGCCAACAGGAAGAACGACGGCGATCGCGGTCAGGGCCAGAATGGCGAGCGACGGCCCAAGCATCGCGAGGATGCTCATCTTCACTTCCTTGGCCTCGATCTTCTTGCCGATATATTCCGGCGTCCGACCGACCATCAGGCCAGCGATGAAGACGGCCAGGATCGCGAAGATCAAGGTGCCGTAGACGCCGGCGCCGATGCCGCCGAGCGGCGGGATCTGCATGTTGAACAGCGGCACCAGGCCGCCGAGCGGCATCAGGCTGTCGTGCATGGTGTTGACCGCGCCCGTCGAGGCAGAGGTCGTTACGACGGCAAAAAGCGAAGACAGTGCGAGACCGAACCGCGTCTCCTTGCCTTCCATGTTGCCGCCCTCGAGGCCGAGCGCATGGAGCAGCGGGTTTCCAGCGGATTCAGCCCAATAGATGACGCTGATGCCGGCGACAACGATGGTGAGGACCGCGCCAAGCAGTGCCCAACCCTGCTTCTGGTTACCGATCATACGGCCGAACACGTTCAGCATCGCAAAGGAGATCGAGTAGATCGCCAGAATGTGGATCAAGTTGGTCAGTGCCGTCGGATTCTCGAACGGATGGGAAGAGTTGGCGTTGAAGAAGCCGCCGCCATTCGTTCCCAGATGCTTGATGATCATCTGCGAAGCGACAGGGCCCTGCGCGATAGTCTGCTGAGCGCCTTCAACCGTCGTGGCGACGGTGTAGGGGTTCAGGTTCTGCGGAACGCCTTGCCACACCAGCACCAGGCTGCCGACGATGCAGATCGGCATCAGGATGTAGAGCGTCGCCCGCGTCAGATCGACCCAGAAATTGCCGACGGTCTTGGCGGACGCGCGAGAGAAGCCGCGAATGATCGCCATGGCACCGGCCACGCCCACAGCCGCCGACACGAAGTTCTGCACCGTGATGCCGGCCATCTGTGTCAGATAGCTCATGGTGGTTTCGCCGCCATAGCCCTGCCAGTTGGTGTTGGTCATGAAGCTGACCGCCGTGTTGAACGACGAATCCGCGCTTACAGCGCCCATTCCGGCGGGATTGAAGGGCAAACCGCCCTGGATGCGCTGCAAGAGATAAAGCAGTGCGAAACCGGCTAGGTTGAACAGCAGCATGGCGCCCAGATAGGTCGTCCAGTGCTGCTCTTCCTTCTCACTGGTTCCGGCCATGCCATAGAGGCCGCGTTCCACGGGTCCCAGAACCGGCGAAAGGAAGGTCCTCTCGCCGTTCATGACACGCGTGATGTAGCCGCCGAGCGGCTTCACCAGCGCGATGACGATCCCGAGAAAGACTAGGATCTGTATCCATCCATTTATTGTCATCGGTCGTTTCTTTCCGAGCTGTTGCCTTGATCAGAACCGCTCGGGACGAGCGAGGGCGTAAAGCAGGTAGCCGGTGATAAACACCGCGACTGCTGCCCCAAGGAAATATTCCAAGATCATGTTGCCGCCTCCTGGGTCAGAGCTTTTCGCAAAGCTTGATGTATCCAAACATCAAGGCGAAGAATCCGAACCCTATCGCTAGTACAAGAACATCCATTGCTTTCGCCTCCGGCGCCGCTGTTGGTACAAATGGCCGCCCAGGATGGATCGTCCTGACCGGTCACAGGTTGAATTCTTCCAGCGCGCCCTTGCGTACGCACGGGTGCCGGAGGAGGAATTTGGCGGAAATATGGACGCGAACCGCATATAGGTTCGAGAGAGGACGGGGCCTCAAAAAATAGGAATCTAATAGTATTTTGGGCCTCGCGCATAAAAATTCCATAGGAATTTTTCGCTAGAAGCCCGTTGGCAAGTAAAAGGCCCGCCGACTCGGCAGAGTCGGCGGGCTTTGCTTATTTCAAGCCGAAGCTTTACTTCCCCATCTCCAACGTCGCGAGAAGGTCATGAGTGCAAAGGCGGGGCTTCCGGATCGACGGCAACCGGCTAGGCGGCTGCCCTATGTCCAAACAGCGGGTCCAGGCTCAGGCGCTGGCTTTCGCCCATGCAGATCACGGCACCCGGCGCGTTGTTGGTTTCCTGACGGGCGAAGTGGATCGCCGCTTCCTTGCTCACGAAGCAGCCGCCGACGAGGTTACGCTCATCGCGGACGGTCCAGCATCCTCGGTTGTCCTGGCCGACAAAGAAATGGTTCAGAGGTTGAGGAGGCTCTTTCGGCTGAATGGCGCTTGCCATGGTGGATAATCCTGATTGTTCGTTGAAGACTGAGCTGTGGACGTCGATGGCGCGCTAGCCGGCCAACGAGGTGACTGTGGCGACGGCCGCGATCACCAGGGCCATCACGACTCCGAGCCGCAGGAACATTCCAACGTCGGCCATCGGCTCATCCGAGGGCGTGGCAACCTTGACCTCCCCATCCGTCCGCCCGACCTTGGCCTTGTTCTGTTGTTGCATCGCATAGAAATAGTAACCACGAGGGTACATCGCAGACATCCTTTCTCGATATCGGCAGGACCTTCTACTCGTCGAGTAAGATGATGCTTTTTGCCGATACGTTGAATTTAAGGATGTCGGGATTTGTTCTCCATTTCTTGGAAGAACGCATTTCATAGTATTTTCATTGGAGAACACGGCAGCACCATGCTGCTGTTATAAAGGCGACCCGGTCAGACCGAGAGGGGGACGAGAGACCGCTCGGCGACCAGGGACGTGTCGATCGCCAATGTGTCGATCTCCGCAACGGCCGCGCGAACTCTTGCCACGGTGGCTTCAGTGACCTCGACCAGCGGAAGGCGGACGGCGGGCGAGTATCCGCGCGCGCAATGCAACGCGAACTTGATCGGGCATGGATTGCTTTCAAGCTCCAGCGCTTCGATCAGGGGGAAAAGATGGGCGTTGATGCGCCGTGCTTCCAGATAGGCGCTTTTCCGTACCGCGCCGATCATCGCCGCGGTCAACATCGGGGCGACGTTGGAGACGACCGAGATCGCACCATCTCCTCCTGTCGTCATGAAGGCGAGCATCGAACGGTCATGTCCGGAAAGCTGGGTGAAACGATCGGCAAAGCGGAGAGCCATCGCGCTTACCCGCGTCGGATCTCCGCTTGCGTCCTTGATGCCGACAAGGCCGGGCAGGTGCGCAAGGCGGTCCAGCGTTTCGATCCTGATATCGACGGCCGTCCGCGAAGGCACATTGTAGATGATGATCGGCAGCTCCGCAGCTTGCGCGACACTCTCGAAATGCCGGAACAGGCCCTCCTGGCTCGGCCGACTATAATAAGGCGTGACGACCAGGGCTCCATCCGCGCCGAGCCGAGCCGCCTCGCGGGTTAGTTCGACGGTCCGCCGGGTGTCGTTTGTCCCCGAGCCGGCGATCACCGGCACACGGCCATTGGAAACCTCGACGCACAACCGGATCACCGCCGCCCATTCCGGATGAGACAGGGTCGGCGCCTCGCCCGTGGTGCCGCAGGCGACCAGCCCCTGCACGCCCTGGTCGATCTGCCAGTTGGCAAGCTCCGCCAAGGCGTCGAAATCGATAGCCTCACCCCTAAACGGAGTGACAAGCGCGGTCATCAACCCGCCAAATAAAGGAGGGTCGCCACTGGGCTTCATGGTGCTTTTTCTCCATCTTTCGAAGCATCTTTTGGCCGTGCCCGGCGCCGACCGAGGGAGCCTAGCAACGCGATCATCAGGGCTGCCGCTAGATCGTCATGTCGGCCCACGCACCTGCGTAAATTGCCGCGATCATTCCAGGCCATGCGACACCGCCACCGATCTCCCGAACGACCCATCGACCACGGGTGGCGTTTCGGCTGCAAATGCGCTCCCAGTTCGATCACCGCTTCAAGCAAGGCATTCGCTTCGAGCAGATCCCGGAGCCGGCGGTGCCGTCGAAACTGCGGCTGGTCTTCGCGCTCCTCGATAATCCTCACAGCCAGCCAGATGTGGTGCTCCTTGAGGACTCTGGCCATTTCCAACTGCGTCCTCAGGCCTGGCAACTCAGCCAGACGGCTTTCACCGATAGCGCGCCTTCGGTCGTCGGGTTGGAGAGCGGGCGCAGCAGGGCGTGTCATGCCGCTCTCAGAAAAACTATGGCGACGACTTGCACAGCGGCACAGCTCGCCGCAAACATCAGGAGCAGGTATTCCGATCTACGGCGTCGCTCGCGTTTGCTGAACTTCGGTTTCGACCGCGGCAACCTGGGGCGAGCAGAACGGCCTGCAAATCTGCATTCAGCCGCCATTGCTGAGCACCAGATAGATGCTGGGGCCTGCGGCAGCAACAACAGCGCAACCGGCGATCACCACCAGAACGATGATCTCCACGCCGCAGCGGATGAGGTGTCGGGAGACTTGGCGCTTGCTTGGTACAGCCTGGCTCAATTTTCGCCCTCACTACCCAATCTGACGCGGCTCGCGCCGCCGACTGAGGTTCAGCATCTCCATGCAGAAGCGACCGTCTGACAGTTGAAGAAAGAGGCGGTAGCAGCCGTAGCTCTCGCCTATCAGCCGTGCCGCGACGACCGCATCATTGCGCGTCGGGTGGCACCACTCCGAGTCTTCACCTTCCAGATGCACAGTCCAGCGATCGTCGTAGTTCCGATAGACCCAGAGCACGGGCAGGACCGGATACAAAGTCGCTACGGCTTGAGGCGCCTCCGATTTCGAGTTGATCAATTCCAAAGCCATATTTCACCTAAGCAAGCAGAGAGTCTGCGGAGCCGATGGCTCCGCGTTTGATCTCGACCCCGCCTTAGAAAAGCACGCCAGCCTCGAACATCCCGCGAACCTGGTCGCGCTTGTCGAAATTGGACCCAAAGCCGTAGCCTTCGGTGACCCGGTCAATGCGGGTGTACGAAAGCTCGGTCCGCGCGAAGAAGATCCCGCGCTGATAGGTCGGCGTCACTGTCAGCGACCACGCCCTGCTTTTCGGCCCATAGAGCAGATTGGTGGGGGCGCAGTCTGCGGCGACGCCGCAATCTCCTCCGCTTGAAGCGATGTACTCGGCGCGTCCAGCGATCGAGAAATTCTCATTGATGGCATAACGAGCCAGCAGCGCTCCGCCGAATGTTTCGGCCGAGCGATCAATCCCGATGTCCCTGTTCGAGCGGACCGTTGTGTATTGCAGGTAGGGCTGGAGCGTCAGCGGGCCGTCGACATAGGTGTAGATCACATTGAAGATGCTGCTGTTGTTCTGCGCCAGAGGCGTTGCCGCGCCGGTCTTGCCGGACTCTGCAAAATTGCCTGCGGCGACCAGCGTGATCGTGCTCGACGGCGTCGCCGCATAAGACAACAGACCGGATACCCAGTTGTAATCGCCTGAGTAGAACCCATCATTGACCGACACCGAGGCATTGAGCGGTCCATTGCTATAGTTCACCTGCACACCGCGGCTGATGGCCGGCTCCTGGTTCCAGAGCAGGCCGCGCGCGATATTCATATTCTGGAACGTGAAGGTCGATTCCGCGCCGATCAACGTCGGCAGCAAACCCGCCTGCACCGAGAAATTCGGCGACAGCTCGAGCTTGCCATAGGCAACCGGCACGGGCCCGTAGAACTGATCGGTGACGTCGGTTGCGCGGGTATAGGCCGAACCCAAAGAAGGCAGCGAGTAGACACCGCCCTGGACGAAGAACGTCAAGGGCGCCCCGGTTGTCTGCACCTGAATTTGGGCATTGCCGATATCGACTAGGGGATCTGTCGTTCGGGGATCGATGCCAGGAATGCCGTTCGTCTGCGCATTGCCGATGCCTGTGAGTTGGCCGGTGATATGAACGCGACCAAACACGCCCGCATCCATGCTCATCGGATCGGGGTTCGGGCGCAGAGGGCCACCAAAGCTCGGCGCGCTCAGGGGTTCGGCCGCTGCCTGGCCAAGACCCATCACCGAACCGGCCATGATCGCGACCGCGCCAACCGCGCTCAGGCAAAACATCTTCCGACGCTCAGACCCCGGTCTTGTTGGACGACCGGCCTCGGCTGTGGCCGTAGCGGCGGGTGCGAGGGACGGTTTATGCGGCTTCATACCTTCAGGTCCTTCCGGTTTGGTGGGACCCTCAAGCTAAATAGAGCCGCATATTGTTTCGACGGGAGCTCAGCCGCGCTGCGATAGTATTTTCATAAGAAAAAGCCCTGACAAAAATATACGTACTCATATAGCCGGATTTTTATTTGACTGAGCACGACTTTGCGCCCTCTCTCGCGCGGGAGTGTGCTTCTATGATTGACCAGAATCTCGATTATCTCGCTAACTTGCTTTGCCGAAACCGTCGGCAAGGACTGACCTCAGATATCCCGTTCGATCTGCTTCGTAGCGAGGATGACGCCTGGGCGGTGCAGTCAGCAGCAATCTCGGCCTTCGCCAATGACGCGGTGGGCTATGCCCTGATAGGCACTTGCCCCGCCATCCGCGGCACGCTTGGCCTTACCAGTCCCATCTACTGCCCGATCCCTGTGGGAACAGTTCTTCAGGACTCCCACGGGCCGTTCCGGCTTCCTCAAGGCTTCATCGGGGCACAATGCGAAATCGTCTTTACGATAGGCGGTCCCCTGGGGGCGGACCATTGGCCCATCACTCGCGATCAATTCTGCAAGGCGATCCTCAGCTACCAACCGGCTATTGGTCTTGTTGGGCGACGTGGTCACCTGACTGGGCAACCACACTTGGCCGCCATCGCTGACTACGCGTTTCATGTTTCGACGATCGTCGACAAATATCATGAGCCAACAGGCCTGGAAGCCATGGACAGAATCGACATGCGAGCGTCGATCAATAACGTTCCGGTGTTTCAGTCGGCATCGGGAGAGGGGCTGGTTGATCCGATCAACTCTGCGCTCTGGCTCGTGAATGACCTGATCGCCAGAGGCAATTATCTCAGCGCCGGCGATATCGTAGCAACCGGATCGATTATTCCGATGCTGCTGCAAATCCTTCCTGGTCAGGAACTGAAGGTCGAGTTGTCAGGCGTTGGCGACGCATCCGCACGGTTTCTTTGAACCAACAGAAGCAGCCGATCAGACGGCCAACTGATGGCCACTGAAAATGTAGAGACCCAACGCCGTCGCCGCCAACCATAGAGCCTCATCCCAATAGGTGAACCTGGTCTTGCCGAATCGTTCGCCGCGATGAACTGCGTAAGCGACGGCCATTACGCCGTATATGCCGGTCCACAGCGCGAATGTGGCAAGGAAGTTCTCGCTCTTCAGAATGTAGGCGATTGCCGCAGCGACGACCAGCTTGATGCCATAGCGCCCAATGTGCTCTCGCGACTGCTCGTCTAACCGCATAACACGCCTGGATCGTTCGTTAGATCAGGCCGAAGACGAGGGACAGCCGGTAGCCGACATACCCAACGCCGATCGCGGTAATCGCCAGGACAAGCAGCAAGCCAAGCCCACCATTCCCTGGCTCTTTCTGAGGGCGCGGCGCCTCGTTCTGATTCTTCCAGACCCTATCATTTCCAGCCATTTGCGATGAGCGCTCCCTCGGCGCTCCAGTGCGCAGCTATTTCTAGGATGCTGCTGCATAGGAATTCGAGAGGGACCGTCCGCAAGCTGCATAAGCGGATTTTATTTCGGGGCTTGAGGTGCGTTGCTAGGTGAACTGCATCACAGGGTCAGGATCGAAAACGTAACGCCCGTTCCACTTTGACCTTCGGAACAGCGGCTGTAGTGTTCATAGTTCGAAGATGAAATGGCGCGCACGATCTTTTGGACTCGGACTCACCGTACACGATCTTATTATGCAAGATCACCCGCCACCGCTTAATGCTTGGATTCCAGCGGCACCCTGTGACGCTGGATAATGGTGCGGACGACGGGACTCGAACCCGTACTCTCACAGAGAAGCAGATTTTCGTACCACCTCGACTTTCGCCGCCGCCATATGGCGTTCGTGGTCTGGACTGTCCCTTCGCCGTGGCCCAAAGGCTTTAGGCGCCGCCCGTCCAGTCTCTACACCTTCCCCCGAAGAGGGGCTTGGCTCGGGATTGGCTTAAGGCATCTGCCCGTTAGCGTTCCCCGACTTTGAGCGGTTCTACTCCGCGGATTTCCCCACGGGCACTCCAATTATAAAGTCTGCTGCGTCTACCGATTTCGCCACGTCCGCCTTTTGCCGCCGATTCTCGCACTAGGTTTCTGCACCTATATTGCACCTAGCACAAAAACAGCCCTTTTATGCCTCCCTTAGCCCGCACTCCCAACATTCTGAAATGCCAACCTTTTTCCTCTCCAAAACTTTTTTTCAGCACGGTAGAAAAAAGACTTTTTAAGTCTGCTGCGTATACCATTTCGCCACGTCCGCGTTGGCGACACTGGTAATCATGACGCGCCAGATTGCAAGCCCCGGCGCGAGGCGTTCGGCTCATCGCGCGGGGCGATCGGCGGTATCCCGCGCATCCGCCCGCAGGAAATCGAGCAGCGATCTGTTGAAGCCGTCCGGGTCCTGCAACAACGCGAAATGGTCGACATCGCGCAGCACGACCAGCTTCGCGCCGGGGATCGTCGCGGCCATATAGTCCGTGTGCCGGCGCTTTATCGTTCGGTCGTGGTCGGCGGTCGCGATCGTGGTCGGCACGCGAATGCCAGCCAGTTGCGCGGCCGTCCAGTGCGGCTCACGCCCCCACATGCCGTTGAGCTCGGCCACGAGCAGCGGAAACCGCCAGGGCGTGCTGGACAGGCGGATGTAGTCACGCCAGGCGCGCGCGAAGAATGTCGCGAAATTCCAGCTCAGGAAGGCGCTGGACGAAACGGCGCCGGCATCCGCATGCGCCCCTTGGACATAAAGCCGCGAAAGTCGCTCGGGATGGTTGATGGCGATGTTGAGGCCGATCACCCCGCCGTCGCTCCAGCCCACGAGCGCGCATTTGTCGATTTTCAGGTGGTCGAGCAGGGCGAGATAATCTGCCGCCATCAGGTCGTAGCTCAGGGGCTGGTCGCCGCGCGTCGAGCGGCCATGGCCTCGGCTGTCGGCGACGATCACCTTGTAGCTCTTCGATAAGGCCGCCACCTGGCTCGACCAGACGTCGGCATTGCTCAGGCCGCCATGGATCAGCAATACGGGCTCGCCCGCGCCATAGACCGCATAGTACATCTCGATGCCGTTCACGGAGACGAAGCCGCTATCCTCGGCTGGCTGCATGGGTACGGGCTCCGGCAGGGTCTTCCACGGCTCGCCCGCCCATGCCGGCCCTGCGGCCATCAGGATAAGCAGTTGAAACGCCATTGCGGTCCATAATGCGCGCATGTCCGCCTCTGTTCGATGCTGCGGTCAAGTGGCCTTCGCCGGGAAAATGTCAACGCCGGGCTGCTGGAAGCTGCGCCGGGGCCAAGCTCCCGCCAACGTGGCGAAAACGATTCCACCCGCAAATCCGGGCAGTTATAAATATGTGTTGAAACCGGCCGGCAATCGCTGTCCGCATCCTTCAGGCGGATTGGCGGCTGGTCAAATCATCGCGAGCTTGGCACAGTCTGCCAAACGGGAGTTTTATCATGGCAAGTCAGGCATTCAGCGCGCCGAAACCCTGGTCGGACATGGCGCCGGCGCTGGTGGACGTGGCGATGGGGCGCAAGCCCGCCGATCTGGTGGTGCGCAACGGCCGCTGGGTCAATGTCCATTCGGGCGAGATCATCGCCGGCACCGATCTGGCGATCGTCGGCGGCCGTTTCGCCTATTGCGGGCCGGATGCCGGCCACGCGATCGGGAAGGGCACCAAGGTGGTGGATGCCGGCGGCCGCTATCTCGTGCCCGGCCTGTGCGACGCGCACATGCATGTCGAGAGCGGCATGGTGACGGTGACCGAGTTCGCCCGCGCGGTCATCCCGCACGGCACGACCTCGATGTTCATAGACCCGCACGAGATCGCCAACGTGCTGGGCCTCGAAGGCGTGCGGCTGATGCATGACGAGGCGATGGCCATGCCCATCAACGTTCACGTGCAGATGCCGTCCTGCGTTCCTTCTGCGCCGGGGCTGGAAAATGCCGGCGCTTCGCTTGGGCCGGACGATGTGGCTGAAGCGATGACCTGGCCGAACATCATCGGGCTCGGCGAGGTGATGAACTTCCCGGGCGTCGCCGCCAACGATCCGGTCATGATCGGCGGCATCGCCGAGACGATGAGGGCGGGCAAGACCGTTGGCGGGCATTATGCCTCGCCCGATCTCGGCCTGCCGTTCCACGGCTATGTCGCCGGCGGCCCCGAGGACGACCACGAAGGCACGCGCGCGCAGGATGCGATCGCCCGCGTGCGGCAGGGCATGAAGGCGATGCTGCGCCTCGGCTCTGCCTGGTATGACGTGGCCACGCAGATCAAGGCGGTGACGGAGCAGGGGCTCGACCCGCGCAATTTCATCCTTTGCACAGACGACAGCCATTCCGGAACGCTGGTGCATGACGGCCACATGGATCGCGTCGTCCGCCACGCCATCCAGCAAGGCCTGAAGCCGGTGACGGCGATCCAGATGGCGACGATCAATACCGCCCAGCATTTCCGGCTGGAGCGTGAGCTGGGGTCGATCGCGCCGGGACGGCGCGCCGACTTCCTGATCGTCTCGGACCTCGCCCAGATGAAGATCGATCAGGTCTATGCGCGTGGCGCGCGACTGGCCACGGGCGGCAGGCTGGAGGTGGACATTCCGGCATACGACTATCCGGCCACCGCCAGGAACACGGTGAAGCTCGGCAAGAAGCTGACGGCGGCGGACTTCGATATCGCGGCCCCGCAAGGCGCCAACGAGGTGCGCGTGCGCGTCATCGGCGTGATCGAGAACCAGGCGCCGACGCGCGCGCTGGAAGCCGACCTGCCGGTCGAGAACGGGCTTGTCGGCATGGATCGCCGCAACGATGTCTGCCAGATCGCGCTGGTGGAGCGCCATCGCGCCACCGGCAGCGTCACCAACGGTTTCGTCTCCGGTTTCGGCTATATGAAGGATTGCGCGCTTGCCTCCACCGTCGCGCATGACAGCCATCACATGATCGTGGTCGGCACCAGCAAGGACGACATGGCCAAAGCCGCCAACCGGCTTGGAGAGGTGGGCGGCGGTGTGGTCCTGTTCTCGCAGGGCAGGGAACTGGCGCTGGTCGAGATGCCCATCGCCGGCCTGATGTCCGACGAGCGCGCCGAAAGCGTGGCGCAAAAGGCGGAGAAACTGGTCGAGGCCATGCGCGCCATGGGCTGCAACCTCAACAACGCCTATATGCAGCACTCGCTGCTGGCGCTGGTGGTGATCCCCGAGTTGCGCATCTCGGATGTCGGCATCATCGACGTGACGAAGTTCGAGAAGGTGGACCTGTTCGTGGAGGGGTGAGGAGGCTTCGCGAAGAACCTCCCTCAGCGCGCCCCCGCGACCACCACGTTCAGCACCTCGAAGGGGGTGGTGATGACGATTTCCGCGGCCGAGCCGATGGCCTGGGTGATGCCGCCGGTGAAGCTGCCGATGCGGTCGCCGACCTGTTCCCCGGTGCCGAGCGAGCCGTCCTGCAACAGCCGTTCCCCGAGCAGCCTGACCAGCACGGGATTGTCCGCGAACTTGGTGTGGTTCAGCCTGTCGCCGGCCGAGGCGTTGCTGAGATCGACCACGGTGACGCCCAGCGCCGCGAGGTCGGCGGCATTTTCGTAGCCGCCGACGCGCGGCTTGTTGCCGGCGATGATGCGCGACAGGTCAAGCGCGCGATCGTTGGTGGACATGAAGAGGAAGAAGGGCTTGTCCGGCTTGCCGTAGCGGCGCATCTGGCTCTTGAAGACGTCGACGTCGATGTCGGGAGAGGCCAGCACCACGTCCCCGAGCCGGCCGTTGAGGTCGCGGTCATTGGTGATGGCGAGCTGACGCAGCGCTTCCATGGCCACCCAGGTGCCCATCGAATGGGCGATGATGTCGATGCGCTTGGCGCCCGATTGCGCCACCAGCCGCAATGTCTGCTCCAGCGCGTCGCGCGCGGCTGTGGCGCTGTTGTTGTCATAGACATAGTCGACCACGCGGCCGCCCGAGGCCCAGGAGAACAGCACCGGCGTGCCCGAATATTCGGCGTCGTGGGCGATCTGCGTGAGCCGGTAGACGGCGCTGTCGAACGAGGTGTTGTAGCCGTGCACGAAGACGAGCGCCCGGCCGCCGTTCCTGGCTATGTCCTCGTGCAGCGCCTTGGAGAAACCGCCGACATTGTCGAAGGTGGTCACTTTGCGGGCGGTGAAATATTTCGATGGATCAGCGCTTTGTCCGCCGCTGCGCCGCTCGATCTCACCGGTCTTGTGGATGGCCGGAACCGTCATGTCGACCTGCGCGAACCTGACGCTTGGCGAGCGTGCCCCGGAAAAGACCTCCCTGGGGTTGGTGGCGGGGGCGCGCGTGGTGGCGACGAATATCTCGTGTTCGCCGGCAATGGCGCTGGCGGGAACATCGACGATGCGGTTGGCGATCAGTTCGCGCGTCTGCCCCGCGCAGCCGGCGATGAACAGCGCCAGCGCGACCATGCCAAACCATTTGGCAGACATATTTCGAAACATCGTCCGCTCCGGCCCGTCCCTGAAGACGTCTGATAACTTCCGCCGCGGGAATGGTCCAGCCGGAGGCGACCACCTATCCACCGGGAAGCGCCGTGTGTTGCGCCGCAGCGACAGAATCGAGCCGATTCAGGCGCGTATCGGCGGATCAGCGCCCCCAGAAGGTCGGCGTGAAGATCACGAACACCGCGAGGATTTCCAGGCGGCCGAGCAGCATGGCCGCCGACAATATCCATTTCGACGCATCGGGCAGCGTCGCGAAATTGCCGACGGGGCCGATGATTTCGCCCATGCCGGGGCCGACATTGGTCAGCGCGGTCAGCGAGCCGGTCATCGAGGTCATGAGGTCGAGGCCGGTTGCCGCAAGCAGGATGGTGGTGATCGCCCACAGCACGAAGAAAGCGGCGATGAACAGCACCACGCTGCGCTGCATGTCCTCGTCGATGGTGCGGTCGCCATAGCGCACGGGCTGCACCGTGTTGGGGTAGATGAGGCGGCGCAGGCCGTTGCCCATCAGCTCGAACAGCACGAGGAAGCGATAGGCCTTGATGCCGCCGGTGGTAGAGCCGGAGCAGCCGCCGAGGAAGGTCGCCACGAACAGGCACGCGACCGCGAAAGGCCCCCATCGCGTGTAGTCGTCGCTGGCGAAGCCGGTCGTGGTGATGATCGAGATGAAATTGAAGGTCGAATGGGTGAGCGCGCTGAAGAACGGCATGCCCAGGCTGATCCGCAGATAGATCGCGACCAGGATCGAGAAGGCGATGCAATAGCCGGCGAACACCCGGATCTGCGGATCGCGCAGCGCGTCCGTGCGCCCGCGCACGATGAACAGCATCATGATGGAGAAGGGCAGGCCGCCGATGAACATGAAAAGCGAGGCGATCCACAATATCGACGGCGTGTCGGCATAGCGTGCGAACGAGGTGTCGTGGGTCGACATGCCGCCGGTCGCCAGCGTCGACATGGCATGGTTGATGGCGTCGAAACCGGTCATGCCCGCGGCCGCGTAGCAGATCGCGCAGAGGAGGACCAGCGTCGTATAGATGCCGAGCAGGCTGACCGCGAATGTCTGGAAACGCTCGAACGGCCGATCCTCGATGTCCGACGATTCGATCTTGAAATAGGAGACGCCGCCGATGTTCAGGAAGGGAAGCAGGAAGAGGCCGAGCGCGATGACGCCGAGACCCCCCATGAAGTTCAGCAGCGAACGCCACAGCAAAAGGCCCGGCGGGGCGTGGTCGAGCCCGTTGATGACGGTCGAGCCGGTGGTGGTTATGCCCGAGACCGATTCGAAGAAGGCATCCGCGATGCCCAGATTGAGCGACGATGCCAGGAACGGCACAGCGCCGGCGATCGCCAGCGTCAGCCACAGCAGGTTGACCAGCAGGAAGCCGAAGCGCGTATTGGCCTGCGGCGGCCGCCCCTGCGTGGCCAGCGCGACAGCCATGGCCAGACCGCCCATGAAAAGCGCGGAAAAGCCGAAGGCGCGCCAGTCCTTGTTGCCATAATAGAGGTCGACAGCCGCCGGTATGAGCATGGCTGCCGACAGATACAGGGCAAAGACAGCGGCAACGTGGATCGCGGCGCGAACGGCTGTTCTATTCACGGATAGTCGGGACCCCACTTGTCGAAACGCCGGCGCGCAATGCGGCGACACGGCGGCAAGGCCGGGACAGTGGCGTCATATGGCCGAATATGCAATAGGCGTGAAAGACCGTCGACAGTTCCATTTCCGACATGGTGGCCATCCGGCAAAAGGGCAGGCGGAGACTGGAGTGTTGCGATGACGAATTTTCCGGAACGTGTCGATGCGGCGGTCGTGGCCGTGCGCGAGCTGTTTGCCGAAACACCGCTGCAGGAAAACGCCTATCTGTCGCGCAAGACAGGCGCGCATGTTTTCCTCAAGCGCGAAGACCTGTCGCCTGTTCGCTCCTACAAGATCAGGGGCGCTTTCAACTTCTTCCGCAAGGCGCTGGCCGCCGGCAACGCCGCCGAACTGTTCGTCTGCGCTTCCGCCGGCAACCATGCCCAGGGTTTTGCCTATGTCTGCCGTCACTTCGGCAGGAAGGGCGTCGTCTTCATGCCGGTCACGACCCCGCAGCAGAAAATCGACAAGACGCGCCTGTTCGGCGGCGAGTTCGTCGAGATCCGGCTCGTCGGCGACTTCTTCGACGATTGCTACCGCGCGGCCATTGAGTTCACCGAAGCCTCCGGCGCGCATCTGGTGCCGCCGTTCGATCACAGGGACATCATCGAGGGGCAGGCGACGGTGGCGGCGGAGATCGCCACGCAGATGCCGCAGGGGCGCACGCCCGACATGGTGCTGTTGCCGGTCGGCGGCGGCGGCCTTGCCGCCGGCGTCACGCACTATCTGCGCGAAAGGGGAGCCGCGACGCGTTTCCTGTTCTGCGAACCGTCGGGCGCGCCGAGCCTGAAGACTGCCCTGAAATCCGGCAAGCGGGTGAAGCTCGATCAGGTCGACAATTTCGTCGACGGCGCGGCGGTCGCCGAGATCGGCCGGGAACCGTTCCGTCTTCTCAGGGACTTCAGCGAAGCCGATGTCCGCCTCGTGCCGGAGAACCGGCTCTGCGCCACGATGATCGAGATGCTCAATATCGAGGGCGTCGTGCTGGAGCCGGCGGGCGCGCTGGCCATCGACGCGCTCAAGGATCTCACGAAGAAGGATATCCGGGGCAAGGCCATCGTGCTGGTCATCTCGGGCGGCAATTTCGATTTCGAGCGGCTGCCGGACGTGAAGGAGCGGGCGCTGCGCTTCGAGGGGCTTAAGAAATACTTCGTCTTCCGCTTCCCGCAGCGGCCCGGCGCGCTGCGCGACTTCCTCGGCCTGCTGGGACCCGACGACGACATCACCCGCTTCGAATATCTGAAGAAATCGGCGCGCAACTTCGGCTCGGTGCTGATCGGCATCGAAACGAAGGATGCGCGCAACTTCGCGGTTCTGGCCAGGCGCTTCCACGAGGCCGGCTGGGCCTATCAGGACATCACCGACAATGAGACGCTGGCCGGGCTGATCATATGAGCGAGCAGACCTTCATCGCGTTGTTTCGCGGCATCAATGTCGGCGGCAACAACTTGATCAGGATGGCGGAGCTGAAGGCGCTGTTCGGCGAACTCGGTTTTCTCCATGCGCAGACCTATGTGCAGAGCGGCAATGTGGTGTTTCGGGCTGCGGCGACCGGCAATCAGGCGCTGGCGAACAGCATTTCCACCGCTGTGGAGACACGCTTCGGGTTTGCGCCGCACATCATCGTGCGCAGCGCGGCCGAATGGGACGAGATCGTCGCGGCCAACCCGTTTCCCGACTACAACATTGCCAAGAACCTGCACGCCTACATCCTCGACGCCGAGCCTGCCGTCGCGATGACGGAGGAACTGGCGGCCAGGCCGAGAGTGGCCGGCGAATACGTCATCAGGGGCAGGGTGCTTTATCTCTATACGCCCGAGGGTCTGCTCAAGTCGAACCTGCCGGCACTGCTCGAGCGTACGCTTCGGGTGCCGATGACGGCGCGCAACTGGAACACCGTGCTGGCGCTTGAAAGCATGGCGCGGCAGGCAACGGCCGGATAGCCACCGCCGCGCGGCGGAGTACCCGGATGGATAGAATTTTAATCATCCCTCCGAACCGAATATTATCCTTTGCCTGCTGTTATCGGCCGCATCGAATCGGCGGGGTATGTAATAAATGGATGCTGGGAGGCTTCTGCGGAAGCTCGAGTCGATGTCGGTTCGCAAGCAGAGCGCGGCCATCGTGCTTCTGGCAATTGTCGGCGCCGATCTGCTGACCACGATTTTCTACGGCATCTTCTTCTCGGACCGGTATCTGCTGGATATCGTATTGACCAGTATCATCGTAATTCTGGTCGGATATCCGCTGGCCTATTTCGTCCTTGGCCAGAATGTGAAGCTGCGCCAGATGGCGGTGGAGCTCGACCGCGTCGCGCGCATGGACGACCTGACCGGGCTCTACAACCGGCGCACCTTCTTCAGCAAATGCGAAACTTCCATCGCCGAAAGCGGCAAAGGCGCCTTCCTTTATGTCGATGTCGATCATTTCAAGAAGCTGAATGATCGTTTCGGCCACGCCGCTGGCGACGCGGTGCTGCGCGAACTGGGGTCCGCAATTCATACCTGCGTCCGCGAGGGCGATGTGGCTGCACGGCTGGGCGGCGAGGAGTTCGGCATCTATCTGGCGGGCGCGGACCGTCGCGCCGCGCTTGCGGTGGCCGAGCGCCTTCGCCGCCGTTCGATGCGGGTCGGGAATGCGGTGGGCATCAGCGACGCTTCCGTCACCGTCAGCGTGGGGCTGGCGCTTCAGGAGCCGGGGCAGGACCTGCACGAACTCATGGCGCGGGCCGACGAGAACCTCTACGCGGCCAAGGAGCTGGGACGCGACCGGATCGTCGGTGATCCGGGAGAAAAGCACGCTGCCTGAGATCCGGCATTTTGCAGTGCAGCATAATTCCGTTTGCTTTTTGCGGGCAAATGTCCCATATGCGGCGGCATAGGCGCTTGGGCCGGACTTTCCGGCTTTCCCAAAGGTGGGACGGGTTGCGTCTGCTTCCTCTTGACCGGATCGGTCAACGAAGGAGAAGCCCTGCGGACATGGGGTTCGCGGGCACGACAGCGCAGCCGTGCGAGCTTTGTTGAAGCTCGCCGCCTTGTCGTTTCCATAGAACATTTCGCCGGCAGGTAGCGCCTTGCCGCGATTATTTTTTGCGGCCTTGCCGCGTGAAAGAAGAACGAATTGACGATTGAAAAAACTGCGGAGCCGACCGGCTTCGCCAAGCTCGGTATCACCGGCCCGCTGCTGAAGGCCACCATTGCCGCCGGTTTCGATACCCCCAAGCCGATCCAGTCCGAGGCCATTCCCGCCCTTCTCGAAGGGCGCGACGTGCTGGCCATCGCCCAGACCGGTTCGGGCAAGACGGCGGCCTTCAGCCTGCCGATCCTGTCGAAGATCATCGGGCTCGGCACCAAGCGCCTGCCGAAGACGGCGCGCGCGCTGATCCTGGCGCCGACGCGCGAGCTTGCCGTGCAGATCGAGGATACGATCCGCATCCTGACCAAGGGCCTGCATGTCTCCACCGCTCTGGTGCTCGGCGGCGTCTCGCGCTTTTCGCAGGTCAAGAAGATGGCGCCCGGCGTCGACGTGCTGATCGCGACCCCCGGCCGGCTCACCGATCTCGTCCGCGAGGGCGAGGTGAACCTGTCGGAAACGCGCTGGCTGGTGCTGGACGAGGCCGACCGCATGCTCGACATGGGCTTCATCCACGACGTGAAGCGGCTGGCCAAGGCGACCCGCAAGGACCGCCAGACGGCGCTTTTCTCGGCCACCATGCCGGAAGAGATCGCGGCGCTGGCGCATGGCATCATGAGGGAGCCGCTGCGCGTCGAGGTCGCCCCGCAGGGCACCACCGCCGCCGAGATCAAGCAGAGCGTGGTGCTCGCCCGCACCAAGCAGAAGCGCAAGATCCTTTCCACGATGCTCGCCGACGAGGCGATGCGGCAGGTCATCGTCTTCGCGCGCACCAAGCATGGCGCGGATCGCGTGACCCGCGATCTGGAGCGTGACGGCTTCGAGGCCGCCGTGATCCACGGCAACAAGTCGCAGAATGCCCGCCAGAAGGCGCTGAACGGTTTTCGCGATGGCACTGTCCGCATTCTCGTCGCCACCGACATCGCCGCGCGTGGCATCGACGTTCCCGGCATCAGCCATGTGGTCAATTTCGATCTGCCGGATGAGGCGGAGAGCTATGTGCACCGCATCGGACGCACGGGCCGCAATGGCGCGGACGGCATCGCGATCACGCTGTGCGACCCGGCCGAGAACGCCAAGCTGCGGCAGGTGGAAAAGATCATCCGCATGAAGCTGCCGGTCGCCGCCGACCATCTCGGCGAGCCCGATCCGCAGCCCGCGCGGCACTCGCAGGACCCTCGCGCGCCGATGGCGCCCGCCAATGATCGCAGCGCGCCGCGCAGCGACAAGCAGCGGGGCCACGGACACAAGCCGCGCGGCAACGATGGCGGCTTCGGCAAAAGTCCTGCCGCATTGGCGGGCGACGCCGGCGAAAGGCAGCAGGCGCCCAAGCCGTTTCGCGGCAAGCGCCGGGGCTTCGGCCGCAAGCCGGCTAGCCGCGCTGCGTAATCGCGGTCGCGAGCCGGGCGCTCGCGCCGATCGGTGACATTCAGGACGGCCGGGGTATTGCCCCGGCCGTTTTCATTGCACCATCGCCTTGATCCAGACCTCGATACGCTGTGCGAGGAACCGGGTCGTGGAGGGTGACATGGCGTCGCCGGCAAGCACGTGGCTGTTGGGGTCGCCATTGGTTTCCACCGGGACCAGTTCATGATAGGCGCCCCAGCGCCCGGCGATCTCGCGCGTCAGCTCCTGCGGCGTGATGCGGTCCGAATCGGAAAAGATGAACAGCGCGGGAATCCTGATCTTCTCCACCGGCGCCTCGCGGGCGAGCTTGCTCAGCGCAGCCATCGGCAGAAGCGCGCTGGTCGGGAAGCTCTCGGTCCAGAGCCTGGCATGTTCGCCGCCGCGCGGATGGATGCTGAATGTGCTGCCGAGCATTAGCTCGGCGATCTGCCTGCCCCAGGGCAAGGTAAGGAACCTGGCACCGGTGGTGCTGACGCCGAAGTTCGGCGAGATCAGCGCCATGGCGGCGACACCGTCGGAGGCTCCCGGTTGCAGCGCCGCCTGGATGGCGAGATCGGCTCCCATGGCGGTGGCGATGACCACGACCCTGTCGCCGATCTCGCGGCCGATCGCGATCGCTTCGGCATAGTCGTTGATCCAGTCGTTGACGGTCGCGCCGCCCATGGCGGCGGCATCCTGGCCGTGACCCTTGAGGCGGGTATAGAAGAGGTTGGCGTCCAGCGCGTCCGCAATCTCGTCGGGCAGCGGGCGCACCTCGCCCTTCGAGGCCGAAAATCCGTGGATGTAGACGATCGAGATCGGCGTCCTGGCATGGATCAGCGGATTTGCCCAGACGATCTCCTTTTCGAGATTGTCGCGAATGCCGGGAACCTTGCCTTCCGTCCGCTCCAGATAAGCATCGGGGTCGTCGCCGATCGCCCTCGCGTCAAAGGTGATGCGCGTGTCGACGGCTACGCGCGGCCCGACGAGAAACAGCGCGGCGAGGACGGCAAGCAGAACCAGGACTGCGGTCACGATACGGCGCCACAAGGCGATAACTCCGGAAAGGGCGTCGAGCAGCGGGGCAACGGCTACGACCTGCGCGGCAAGCCCGCAAATGGCGAATCACGCCGTATCCGCTTACAGATTTCCCGAATCCGTGCCAAGCGGATTTCGAGATGCCGCCTTCGCCGCGCTCAGTCGCGCAGCTTGCGCGGCGCCGCCAGCGGGCGGTGCTTCCAGCCGGTGAGCCGGTGAATGATCCGGTAGCGCAGGCTGAAGGGCAGCATGCGCAGAAGCTTCATCGAGAGGGTGAAGCGCCACGGGAAGCTGGTTTCGAAACCGCCGCTGCGGATGGCCCGCATCATGCATTGCGTGGCGCTGTCGATCGGCATCAGCGCCGGCATGGCAAAGTGGTTGCGTGCCGTCAGCGGAGTGTCGATGAAGCCCGGATTGATGACCTGCAACCGGATGTTCATCTTGTCGAAGTCATGCTTGAGCGCTTCGGCAAGATTGTTGAGCGCCGCCTTGGAGGCGCCGTAGGCGGCGGCCGAGGGCCAGCCGAAATAGCAGGAGGCCGAGCCCACCAGCACGACCTGGCCCCGGTTGTGCCGGCGCATGCGGTCGGCCACCGGCGCAAGCCCGTGGATCACGCCGAAGAGATTGATGTCGAAGGTGTTGATGACGTTGAGCGGTTCGAGCCGTTCGCCCCGGGTGGGGTGGTAGATGCCCGCATTGAAGACGGCGAGCACGATCGGCCCGGCTTCGGCTTCGATCGCGGCGACCGTCCGGCGCATTCCGGGGCCATCGGTCACGTCGCAGGCAAAGGGCAGTATCCGGCCCGGTCCCCTGACGGATTCCTTCGCCAGCGTGGCGAGCCGCTCCTCGTCGCGGGCAGTCACGGCCACGGTGTAGCCCTGTGCGGCGAGTTCCAGGGCAAGGGCGCGTCCGATGCCCGTGCTGGCGCCCGTTATCCATGCGACGCCATCGCTGGGATTTGCCCGATACAATGCTGCCATGCCCTGACTCGTCATTTCCTGGTCGCAATCTACCTACTGTCACTGCCACGTGATGGGAAGGGACAGGAACAGGCTTTTGGTCTGCACGCCCTTTGGAGCAATTTCATCCCTTGAAAGCGGGCTCGTCGGTTTTTACTGTTGGTCTTTGACAGATAAGGAAAATTTCCCATGCATCGTTCGGTGATCGAAGCGATCGGCAACACGCCGCTGATCCGTTTGAGGCGCGCCTCGGAAGAAACCGGCTGCGAAATCCTCGGCAAGGCCGAATTCATGAATCCCGGCCAGTCAGTGAAGGACCGCGCCGGGCTGTTCATCATCGAGGATGCCGAGAAGAAGGGGCTTCTGCGGCCGGGCGGCGTTGTCGTGGAAGGCACCGCCGGCAACACCGGCATCGGCCTCACCGTCGTCGCCAAGGCGCGGGGCTACCGCACCGTCATCGTCATCCCCGACACACAGAGCCAGGAAAAGAAGGATGCGCTGCGTCTTTTGGGCGCCGAACTCATCGAAGTGCCCGCCGTGCCCTACAAGAACCCGAACAACTACGTGAAGGTGTCCGGCCGGCTTGCCGACCAGATCGCCAGGACCGATTCCAACGGGGCGATCTGGGCCAACCAGTTCGACAATATCGCCAACCGCGACGGCCATATCCGCACCACGGCGCAGGAAATCTGGGCGCAGACGAACGGCAAGGTCGACGGCTTCGTGTCGGCGGTGGGCACCGGCGGCACGCTGGCCGGCGTTGCGGCCGGGCTGCGCGAGAAGAGCCCGAAGGTGAAGATCGCGCTGGCCGATCCGCTCGGCGCCGCCCTCTACAGCTACTACACCAGCGGCGAGCTGAAGGCGGAAGGCAGTTCCATCACCGAGGGCATCGGGCAGGGGCGCATCACCGCCAATCTGGAAGGCTTCACCCCCGACTTTTCCTACCGGATACCGGACGAGGAGGCGCTGCCGATCATTTTCGATCTGGTGCAGGAGGAGGGGCTTTGCCTGGGCGGCTCCACCGGCATCAACATCGCCGGCGCGATCCGGCTGGCGCGCGATCTCGGCCCCGGCCATACCATCGTGACGATCCTGTGCGACTACGGCACGCGCTATCAGTCGAAATTGTTCAATCCCGAATTCCTGCGCACGAAAAACCTGCCCATCCCGGAATGGATGGACCGGCAGCCCGAGATTTCCGTTCCCTTCGAGGCGGTTGCATAAGATGGCCCACACGACCGACGCTGTTTTTCGCGACGACGCCTATCTGGCCGAGACCGACGCGACTGTGGTCGCCGTCAACGATCGCGGCGGCATCATCCTCGACCGCACGAATTTCTACGCGACGTCCGGCGGACAGCCGGGCGACACGGGGTTTCTCACGCGCGGCGATGGCAGCCGCATCGAGATCGCCGCGACCATCACCGGCGAGACCAAGAACGAGATCATCCACGTGCCCGCCGCCGGCCAGGCGCTGCCGGAGCCGGGCGAGAAGCTCGCACTTTCCATAGACTGGCCGCGCCGGCATCTGCTGATGCGCATGCACACGGCCTGTCACCTGCTGTCGGTGGTGTGCCCGTTCCCGATCACGGGGGCAGCGGTTGCGGAGAATGATTCACGCGTCGACTTCGACCTGCCGGACACCGGCTACACCAAGGAGGAGGTCACGGCGCGCCTGTTGGAGCTGGTGGCCGCCGACCATCCGGTTTTCACGCGGCTCATCACCGAAGAGGAACTGGCGGCCAATCCCGGTCTGGTGAAGTCGAAAAATGTGCGCCCGCCGGTCGGCACCGGCCAGATCCGGCTGGTCTGCATCGGCGAGAATGCGCTGATCGACAGCCAGCCTTGCGGGGGCACGCATGTGCGCAGCACCGGCGAGGTGGGTGAAATACATATCGGCAAGATCGAGAAGAAGGGGCGCGAAAACCGCCGCTTCCGTATCCGCTTCGGACCACCGCCTGCCCAGTGAGGCGGTGGTCAGGGCTGGCGCCGCATTCTTGCGTCAGATCGTCGGCCGGCTCTGCCGCATTTCATAAAAGCTCGCCCGCTCGTCCCAGCGGGTGAGCAGTTCCTGCGCCGCGCGCGGCACCGAGACAGGATCGTTGGCCTCCGCCTTCAAGGGCGACAGCCGCTTGGTATTGTCGAAATTCATCACCCAGATGAATTCCACTTCCTCTTCCGCGACGCGCCGCAGAAGCTCCATGTTCTGGTAGCCGGGAAGCCTGAGGCCCTCGATCGCCGGGAACATCAGGGTTTCCATCAGCCGCTCATAGGCATCCGCCTTCTCGGGAGTGGTATAGCTACGCCAAATCCGTCTGATCACGTTCGTCATCTTCCTCGTACCGCAGCCCGCCCCGCAGCACGCCCGAAGTGGGATGTTTCGCGAGGCGACGCAAGATGCAGTGCCGGAAAAAGCGACGAAATTGTGTAAGCTCGACACGCTTGCGCATTATCGTTGCCGGCGCTTTCGAATCCTGCATTGCGCTCGATCAAGACCACGGGCGCATTGCCGGTGTAGGGGTGGTGGAGCTATGGATTGGCGAGACGTGCACGACTTTGAGGAACACTCGCCCAAGGAGCAAGGATATGCCTGAAACCAGCCCTTTCGTCGTCGACGCCGACTGGCTGCAATCCCGGCTCGGATCGCCGGGCCTCTCCATCGTCGATGCCTCATGGTATCTGCCGGCCCAGAAGCGCGACGCGCGCGCCGAATATGACGCCGCCCACATTCCGGGCGCCATCTTCTTCGATCTCGATTTCGTGGTCGATCCCGATTCGAAACTGCCGCACATGCTGCCGCACCCTTCCGTCTTCGCCCGTCATGTCGGCGCCATGGGCATTTCGGCCGACGACACCATCGTGGTCTATGACGGGCCTGGCTTCTTCTCGGCGCCGCGCGTCTGGTGGATGTTCCGCATCATGGGCGTCTATCAGGTCTATATTCTCGACGGCGGTTTCGACCGCTGGAAGGCCGCGGGCCGGCCGGTGACGTCCGCGCCGACCAAGACGGCGGCCAACGTCTTCTTTCCGAGCTTCGACGCCTCGCGCGTTGCCTCGCTTGAGGAAATGCGCCGGATCGTCGAGACGGGCGAAAGGCAGATCGCGGATGCGCGCTCGCCCGGGCGCTTCGCCGGCGCCGAGCCGGAGCCACGGGCAGGCGTCCGCCCGGGCCATATGCCGGGCGCCCGGAACGTGCCTTATTCCGCGCTTTCCGAAAATGGCGAGTTCCTGCCCCTCGATCGGCTGCAGGCCGTGCTGCAGGGAGCTGGGCTCGATCTCAACAAGCCGATCGTCACCTCTTGCGGGTCCGGGGTTACGGCCGCGGTCATCACGCTGGCTCTGGAAAGCCTCGGGCATGGCGACCACAAGCTCTATGACGGCTCGTGGACGGAGTGGGGCGGGCAGACCGACACGCCTGTTGCTACCGGCAAGGACTGAGCATGATCGACGACGACACCGAAAAGACGATCCCCGTCACCGTCACCTTCCTGGAGATGTCCGCGCCGCCGGCCATCTATCCCCCGCTGCCCTACAACAGGCAGGTGGCGTTGCTCAGGACGCGCGAGATACCGCTGCATTTCTACCGCTATCTGATGGACCGTGTGGGCCGCAAATGGCACTGGGTGAACGCCCTGCGGCTGAATGACGAGGAGCTTGCCGCGGGCCTGCATCGCGAGGACCGCGACGTGCGCGTGCTCTATCTCGACGGCGCGCCGGCCGGCTTCTTCGACATCAGGCCGCATCTGCCCGAGGAGGCGGAGATCGCCTATTTCGGCATGATGGACCATGCGATCGGGCAAGGCCTTGGACGCTGGTTCCTCGGCGCGGCGATCGAGGCCGCATGGTCGCACGAGCCCAGGCGGGTGTCGGTGCAGACCTGCACGATGGACCATCCGGCCGCGCTGCCGCTCTACCAGAAGCTCGGTTTCTCGCCGGTCGGCCAGAAGCAGGAGGTCGTGCGCACCATGAGCTTCGCCGAGCGGGCAGCCAGTGTCTTGCGGCCCTGAACCGTCCTTCCCTTTCGGCAACCGGACCTGAAGGCTTCGTTCATCAAGTCTTCAGCTTGGTGCGGGCATGTTCGCCGCAATCAAGACGGCCACACGGCCAATGCCAAGGAGATCACCGCATGCTTACCCGCCGCCACTTCGCCGCCGCCATGGTCGCGCTCATCGCCGTGCCGACCATGGCCTCGGCCCAGAACGCCATGCCTTCCGCGGCGCAGATCGAGCGTCGCCTGGAGGCCGCGCCGAGCCGCAGGCTGCGCCCGGATCAGCGCGTGACGGTGCGCGAGTTCAAGCGGCGGCCGGAACTGCGCCGCATGGCGCCGTCGATCGACATCCAGGCCATCAATTTCGAATTCGGCTCCGCGGAAGTGCCTGCCTCGCAGTATCGCAAGGTCGAGCAGATCGCCAACGCGCTGAAGGGAGTGCTGCGCCGCCGGCCCGGAAGCCAGTTCCTCATCGAAGGCCACACCGATGCGGTCGGCTCGGCCGAGTCCAATCAGCTTCTCTCCGAGCGCCGCGCCGAATCGATGAAGCGCGTGCTGGTGCGCGAGTTCCGCATCCCGGCCCGTGCGCTCGAGACAGTCGGCTATGGCGAGGAATTCCTGCTCGTTCCCACGCAGAACGAGAACTGGGAAAACCGCCGCGTGACCTTCCGGCGCATCGACGATTTCGTGCGCTGATCCCCGGCATTTTTCAGGACGGAATTTGCGGGCCGCCGGCGTGTTTCGCCGGCGGTTTTTCGTTCTCTGGAAACGCGGAAAGATAATGGTTTCCAATCCGTTAACGCGATGACACGGATCCGTGAGCCGGCGCAAAAAAGCGTCGCGTTCTTGTGATTGGTATGTGTGCGAGGGCGCGCCTATCTCAGTGGTGTCGGGATGCTTCTTGGAATTTTTTGTGTTCCGGGACTAGGTGGCGGGTCGACGGGCTGACCGGGATTTCATGACCGCCAGGCATCTCCACGTGAATCCACATTGCCGGTGGATTGCGAAACATGAGGAGACTGAAAATGAGAAAGTTGCTGTTTGCCTTTGCGGCCGTTCTAGTTGGCTCCGGCGCGGCTCTCGCCGATTCCGCTCCGCCCTCCTACATCGTCAACCCGCAGCATATCGTCCGGGAAACCTACGCCCAGGCGCAGATCACGGGTGATACGGCCCCGAGCGTCAAGATCGTTCATCAGCCGCGCGTGGACTACAATAGCGCTGCCGCGATCTCGGCTCCCAACTCCTATCCGAGCAATTTCAATGCTCGTGGTGGCGATGCGGCGCCTCCGCTCCATTGAGACACATGATTCTCTCCGGTGAGCCCGTAAGGGTTCGCAAATAACTAAGGGCGACGGATCATTCCGCCGCCCTTTCTTCATGCCCGCGCAGTCGTGACGAGGGCTCTTCGGCAACTTCAGGCCGCCAGCACCACTTTCGGCTCGACCACTTCATAGCCCAGCGCTTCCGCCACGGCGCGGTTGGTGATCCTGCCCTTGTAGACATTCAGGCCGTTGCGCAGGTGCGGCTCGTCCACCAGTGCCTTCAGCCCCTTGTCGGCCAGCAGCAGGCCGTAGTGCAGCGTCGCATTGTTGAGCGCATGCGCGGATGTCACCGGAACCGCGCCCGGCATGTTGGCCACGCAGTAGTGAATGATGCCGTCGACTTCATAGGTGGGGTCGGCATGCGTGGTCGCGTGTGACGTCTCGAAGCAGCCGCCCTGGTCGATCGCCACATCCACCAGAACCGAGCCTTTCTTCATGCCCGACAGCATTTCCCGCGACACGAGCTTTGGCGCCGCCGCGCCCGGTATGAGCACCGCGCCCACGACGACGTCGGCCGCGAAACACTCTTCCTCCAGCGCCTCGACGGTCGAATAGCGGGTGTGGACGCGGCCGTTGAAGATGTCGTCGAGCTGGCGCAGGCGCGGGATCGAGCGGTCGAGGATGGTCACGTCCGCACCGAGCCCGGTCGCCATCTTGGCGGCGTTGAGACCCACCACGCCGCCGCCGATGATGGCCACCTTGCCCGGCATCACGCCGGGCACGCCGCCCAGCAGCACGCCGCGTCCGCCATTGGGTTTTTGCAGGGCGGTCGCGCCCGCCTGTATGGCGAGGCGTCCGGCGACCTCGGACATCGGCGCGAGCAGCGGCAACCCGCCGCGATCGTCCGTCACCGTTTCATAGGCGATCGCCGTGACGCCGGAGGCCAGCAGGCCCTTGGTCTGCTCCGGGTCCGGCGCGAGATGCAGATAGGTGTAGAGAATCTGGCCCTCGTGCAACTGGACCCACTCGTTGGGCTGTGGTTCCTTGACCTTCACGATCATGTCGGAACGGGCAAAGACTTCCTCGGCGGTCCTGGCAATGGTCGCGCCGGCGGCGCGGTAGGCGTTGTCGTCGGCGCCTATGCCGGCACCGGCGCCGGTCTCCACCAGGACCTCGTGGCCGTGGGCGACGTATTCGCGCACCGAGCCCGGCGTCAGGCCGACGCGATATTCGTTATTCTTGATTTCCCTGGGACATCCGACGCGCATTTCAGCTCCTCCGCTGTTCGTTTGCTTTACGTACGGGTAACTTGATGAAATCACAGATTCGATCGCGCATCCTTGCGAATTTGGTTGCCGGTCGCGTTCATATTGATTATTTCTTGCGTGAATTTGATAGATTTTCGCAGAAAGGGCGAAAAATGTCGCTGGACAGGATCGATATCGCCATTCTCGATGCCCTGCAGAAGGATGGGCGCATTCCCAACGCGGCTCTGGCCGAGCGGGTGGGGCTGTCGCAATCGGCCTGTTCGCGCCGCCTCGACAATCTGGAAAAGAGCGGCGTCATCCGCGGCTATCACGCCCGGCTTTCCAATGCGGCGCTCGGGCATCAGATGACCGCGATCGTCCATATCTCGCTCTCGGGGCAGTTCGAGAAGACGCTTTCGGAGTTCGAGGCCGCGATCAAGCGCTGCCCGAACGTGCTCTCCTGCCATCTCATGTCGGGTGAATACGACTACATCCTGCGCATCGCGGCCAAGGATCTCGCCGACTACGAGCGCATCCACAAGGAATGGCTCACGGCCATGCCGCATGTGACCAAGATCAACTCCTCTTTCGCCTTGCGCGAGATCATCGATCGCACCGCGCTCGGCATGAAGCCGGAACTGGTCTGACTTTTGCCACAGGCCCGGCGCCGCTTCGTCATTCTATTGTCACGCGAAGCTGCTGGACTCGAAAAAAATTCGGCGCGAAACTCCGCGTTTCGGCGTCGATTTTTTTCGACCCATTCCAAGGAGGGAAATTTCCATGTCGCAGGTGCTTCATTCGATTTCGCGCCGTTCGTTTCTGGCGGGTTCTGCCGCGGTCGGCGCGCTGGTGATGCTGCATCCATTTTCAGCGCGCGCGCAGGCCAATCAGGCCCATCTCAGGATCATGGAGACGACCGACATCCATGTGAACGTGCTGCCCTACGACTATTATGCCGACAAGCCCAACGACACGATGGGCCTTTCCCGCACCGCCTCGCTGATCGACGCCGTGCGCAAGGAAGCCACCAACGCCATGCTGATCGACAATGGCGACCTGCTGCAGGGCAGCCCGATGGGCGATTACATCGCCTATGAGAAGGGCATGAAGGAGGGCGACCTCCACCCGATCATGAAGGGCATGAACCTTCTGGGCTACGAGTGCTCGACGCTGGGCAACCACGAGTTCAACTACGGCCTGTCCTTCCTCGACAAGGTGCTGGCCGGCGCGAATTTCCCCTTCGTCTGCGCCAACCTGATACGCGGTACCCAGCTTGCCGCCAATCCGCGCGACGACAAGCTCTATCTCAAGCCCTATGTGATCCTCGACAGGAAGATCAAGGACGGCGCCGGCGAGGAGCATCCGATCCGCATCGGCGTCATCGGCTTCGTTCCGCCGCAGGTCATGGTCTGGGACGCCAAGAACCTCTCCGGCAATGTGATGACGCGCGACATCGTCGAGGCCGCCAGGGCCTGGGTGCCTCAGGTCAAGGAGGACGGCGCCGACATCGTCATCGCGCTCTCGCATTCGGGCATCGACGCCAAGCAGAGCGACATGATGGAGAACGCCTCGCTGTTCCTGGCGGGCGTCGAGGGCATCGATGCCGTCTTTACCGGCCACCAGCACCTCGTCTTCCCCGGCAAGAAGGACTTCCAGGGGCTTGAGGGCGTCGACACGGAAAAGGGCACGCTCCAGGGCAAGCCAGCCGTGATGGGCGGCTTCTGGGGCTCTCACATGGGCCTGATCGACCTGCTGCTGGAGCGCGACGGCAAAAGCTGGCGCGTTGTTTCCGCGACCTCCGAGGCGAGGCCGATCTATGAGCGCGTCGAGAACAAGAATCAGGCGCTGGTGGAGGACGACCAGCGCGTCGTCGATGCGCTGAAGGAAGACCACGAGGCCACGCTTGCCTATGTGCGCCGCCCGGTCGGCAAGACCTCGGCGCCGCTCTACTCCTATTTCGCGCTCGTCGCCGACGATCCGTCGGTCCAGATCGTCAGCCAGGCGCAGACCTGGTACATCAAGGACCTGCTGAAGGAGACGCAGTGGAAGGACCTGCCGGTGCTTTCGGCCGCCGCGCCGTTCAAGGCCGGCGGACGCGGCGGCGCGGATTATTACACCGACGTTCCGGCCGGCGACATCGCGATCAAGAACGTCGCCGACCTCTATCTCTACCCGAACACGGTGCGCGCGGTCGCGGTCACCGGTGCGCAGGTCAAGGAATGGCTGGAAATGTCGGCTGGCATCTTCAACCAGGTCGAGCCCGGCAAGGCCGATCAGCCGCTCATCAATATCGGCTTCCCGTCCTACAATTTCGATGTGATCGACGGCGTGACCTACAAGATCGACCTGTCGCAGCCGCCCAAATACGACACCAAGGGCGGGGTGGCCAACGCATCGTCCAACCGCATCAAGGACCTGATGTTCGAGAGCAAGCCGATCGATCCGGAAGCGAAGTTCGTGGTCGCCACCAACAATTACCGCGCCGGCGGCGGCGGAAATTTCCCAGACATCAACGAATCCAAGATCATCTTCGAGGCGCCGGACACCAACCGCGACGTGATCGTGCGCTATATCGTGGACCAGAAGACCATCAACCCTTCGGCGGACGACAACTGGTCCTTCATGCCGATGGAGGGAACGAGCGTGGTCTTCGAGACCGGACCCAAGGCGAAGGACTTCATCGACAAGGTCAAGGGCGTGAAGATCGAGCCGGCCGGCGATGGCGCCGACGGTTTCGCCAGGTTCCGCATCATGCTCTGACGTCTACCGGAGACGAACGAAAGAGGGGCGGCGGATTGCTCCGCCGCCCCCTTTGTTGACCTGCGCTGGCCGCAGATCAGTGTTCGATAATCGCATCCTGCGGGTTGACGACGACCGAGGAGGGAGCCGCGTCACCGCCGCGCAGGTTGCGGGTCGTGGTCGCGAAACCACCGAACCCGGCAGCGCCAGTGAGGTCAATGGACGACGGCGGGTTGACGACGACCGAGGAAGGCGCCGCATCACCGCCGCGCAGGTTGCGGGTAGTCGTGGCGAACCCGCCGAATCCCGCGGCACCGCTCGTATCGATGTTGGTGGGCTGATGCATCAGGACAACGGGCGGGGCAGCATCGCCGCCGCGGGGGTTGTAGATTTGCGCGCTGGCCATTGAAGCGCTTGACGCAATCAGGGCCGCGACGAGGGGGATGAGGATTTTCTTCATAGCACTTCTCCGATTTTTATTCGCCTGCTGGCCACCTGGCCCCCGGCGATGCGGAGTTCGGAAGAGAAGTCTGGGAGGACTTGGGTTCCTTGCTTCGTCTACAGCAGGGACATAAGAACCTCGCTAATCCCTTTCAAATCAATCACACGCGACGCGCCGTTCACCGCGCGTCACGTATTCGTGTGTCGGGGAAAACCCTTGGGTTTCGGGAGGATTTTGCGGAAGCGAGCGGGGGGAGAAGGGAGAGGTGGAGACGGCCTGGGAGGTAGCCGTCTCCGGCACGCGGAAGCATCGAAACGATGCTGCAGGGAGGCGTGCCTGTTATCCGCGGCTGCGCGCCATGCGCAACCATTACGTCCGGCCCGGAAAGAACATCGGGCCGGACGGATCGACCTTGATTAGTGGTTGTCCGCGCGCTGACGGATGATCTGGGCGCGCTCCTGCTGGTTCGTCGCGCCGGCCGGCTGGGAGATTGCCGCGTTCGACGAGTAGTCGATATTGGTCGGGTGGTTGACCACGACCGACGCCGGTGCGGCATCGTGCCGAAGGTTGGCCTGCGCGTCCTGGGCGGCGGCAATGCCGGTGGTCAGGACAAGGGCGGAAAGGGCAATAACGGTCTTCTTCATCTTTATTCTCCAGAGCTTATGTTGATCGCAACCGGGCGGGCAAGCGGCGCAACAGAACACCGCGCACGAATGGGCGAGCGCCATTCCAACCAACGATTTTTCAGAAAACCCTCTCACGTCGCGATCAATGCCGCTCATATGGGCGAAGCCGCCGCGGAAATTAAGCCGACTGAGTATCAATAGAATGCGATAATCCCGGGGAGGCGATCACGCGATCGTGTTCAAGTCAGAAATTCGGTTATATATCAATGTTTTGAGAGGCATGACCGCGCTGACTGAGGCGGTCAACGGCCGGAATGGCGGGTGACGGATTTTATCGCCGGGAGGGCTTTCGAAGGAAATTTCGACCTCGCCAATCGCTTCGAAACTCCTTCGGGAAGCACGGACAAGGCCGGCAGGTACCGACTCATGCGGCTGTCTTCCAGATGCCGGCAGATGCCGGAAATTGAATTGACGCGCCGTGCACGGGATTCCAAAAGACGCCGGCAGCAACAGGGAGGCGGCATTGATCCGTCACATCGTATTTTTCAGCGTTCGCGAGGGCGAGGATGTGGAAACGGTCCGCGACGGCCTGCTCGCGCTGGCGGCCATTCCGCATTCCAGCCATTTCGAGGTGACCGTCAACACCAAGGTCGATCCGATGTGCGATGCCATCGATCTGGTCGTCTATGCCGAGTTCGCCGATGCCGCAGCGCTCGCGGCATACAAGGCGCATCCCGTCTATGCCGAAACGACGCGCAAGGTGCGGCCGATGCGCGAGCTGCGTTTCTCCGCCGACGTGATCGCCGGGACCGCCTGACAGCCGGTTTCGACGGCCATCCTTGTCCCATGCACGGTAGCTGCCCGAATCTGGATCAATCCCGCAGTCCGAACCTGTCCCGAAACGGTGCAGTCTTGCAGAGCCACGCCGCAAAAACGGGGGTTTTGACGGATTTGTCCGTCCAGATCGCCGTTGGCACGCAAGTTGCATTTTCATTCATGCAAGGCGGGGGCTTTGCCGAGGCGGCTTCAAGGCTGCCTTCGGAGGGGAAGGCGCTCGGTCGGAGCATGGCGTACAGTTCGTGCCCGATCGAGCTGCTTTCCCCGCACCGGCATGGACAACACGCCTGAACGGGATAAGCTGGTTGGCGGCTTATCCTTGCAGGCGACTTCATGCTCATTCCGCGAAAAATCCCGATAGACGAGATTTACGTGCCGGCGGCCCGCCGCAAGACACTGCATCCCGAAACCGTGCGGCTGATTGCCGAGAGCATCGTGGAGAACGGGCAGCAGACCCCTATACAGGTGCGGCACGATGGCAAGCGCTATGTGCTGATCGAAGGCCTGCATCGCCTCGAAGCCCTGAAATGGCTCGGCGAAACAACCGTCGACGGCTATCTGGTGCAGGCGAGGCGGCATTGACGGTCGCCTGCACGATCGCTACGCGACGGCATCCTCGACGAAGCGCGAAAAACGGTATGGCTCCAGCAGGGGCTCTCGGCGTTCCGTCACGATTTCCCGTGAAAGGAAAAGACCCACGGCCGGAGCCAGCGTCATGCCGGAATGCATGACCGCGACGTGAAGCCCGTCGATCCCCGGAGCAGCGCCGAGTGCGGGAAATTCATCGCCGGGAACCGGACGGCGGCCAAGCAGATGCCGTTCGAATTTCAGCGCGCCGCCGCTGCGGAGCATGCCCTGCATTTTGGCAAACAGGTCCGCCGCCGCGCCGGCCGCGTCCTCGCCGGGATCGGTGCCCTCGAAATCGCCGCCGGCAACCAGCCGCCCGTCGGCGGTCTGCCGCATGTGCAGTTCCGGCGCCATGACCAGCCCGTTCAGGAGCTTTTCGTGCGGCTGCGATGCGACCAGAAGGCCGGGAGGCGTGGTGAGGGGCAGCGCGAGCCCGGCGCTCGCCAGCAGCGTGGCCGTTTCCACGCCGGCGGCGACGACGACATGGTCGGCCGGCAGATCGCCGGCATCGGTCTCCACGCCAGTGACCGTGTTGCCCTCGCGGCGAAGCGTGACCACCCTGCGGCCGGTGAGCAGCCTAGCTCCGCCCTCCACGGCCGCCGCCGTCAGCGCGCGCGACGCGACGAGCGGTTCGACCGCGCCTTCCTCGGCGACATGGAGAGCAAGTTCGGGTGGCCTGGCCAGCGCCGGTTCGATCCGCGCGACTTCGGCGCGATCGACGCGCCGGATGCCGTAGCCCCAGGAGGAATGCTGCCGCGCGAAGGTCTCCAGTTCCTCCGGCGGCGCGTCCCAGATCAGCCCGCCGGCCCAGGCGACGCGGATGCCCGCCACCTCGCTTTCCAGCCTGCGCCATTCCGCCATGGAGCGGATGCGCAGCCGGAAATAGGGTTCGGGGTTGCCCCAGGTCGCATTCAGCCAGGCAAAGGAATTGGCGGTGGCGACCCCTCCCGGCGCCACGCCTGCCTCGACGATCGTGACACGCGCTCCCGCCCGCACCAGATGCCACGCCAGCGACGCGCCGATGATGCCGGCTCCGATGACAAGGACATGGGGACGGTCGGCCATCGCATTCTCCTCCGCAGGCGATCGGGTCGCCCTGCCTAACCGGGCAGGGGCGCGGAAGAAAACCACAGATCGCGATAGATGGCTACGGCCGTTTCGTCCGGTTCGCGCTCCGCTGTCGGCCAGACCGAGGCAACCAGATGGGCCTCATGACGGTCCGGTGTCTTGCGGCAGTCGCGCATGCTGGAAGCGCCGATGCAGGGAATGAACCAGGATGGCATCAGAGGGCGCGCCGAATAGCCGTTGGCAAAGCGCCGGACCAGCAAGGTGAGGCCGATCGCCTCCGAGGGACGCCAGGGAAAGATCAGGCGGCCGTCCAGCCTCAGGGCGCGCAGCCAGGATAGGGGCGGGCAGGTGACGCCGGCATTTACATAGATGAGATCGCTGTCGGGAATCGGCAGGCGCGTTGCGTCCCCCGCGGTCAGCGAGACGTTGTCGTAGGCGGCGAGATTGCGTTTGGCCTGCCGGGCGAGGCTCTCTTCGATCTCGAAAGCCTCGACGTGCCCACCCGGCAGCACCAGCCGCGACAGGATCGCGGTGTAGTAGCCGGTGCCGGCACCGATATGGCAGATCTGCTCGCCCGGCTGCGGTGCGACCGCGCCCATCCAGGCCGCGTGCAGATAGGGTTCGCCATTGTTGATGCCCTTGGCCGCATCAAGCGCCACCAGCGCGTTCTGGTAGAGGTAGACCGGATCGTCGTCGGGCGTCTCGACATAGTGGTGATTGACCATGATCCTCCACGGACCCGGAGGCATGAAGGCCTCGCGCGGCACGGCTTCGAAGGCCTGTCGCAATCGCGGGTCGTTGGTGCGGCTGGCCGTCGCCATCAGCTCGGCATAGAAGGATTTTGCTTTCTTCAGGTCCCGTGCACTCGACATGCGTGCCTCCCGTCGCGCGCCCCAATGGAATGCCTGCCTGCTTCCGGCGTCAATGGCAATGCCGCGGCGGGCGGGCATGCCAGGCTATGGCGCGCCGGCGAAGCCGTGTTAGGCTTGGCCGACTCGAAGTGAGTCGGAGTTATCCGCGTCGGTCGCGGACATTGCGCTCTTGAAGCCGCAAGGCTCGCGCAAGCGACCATCCCGAAAAGTATTTGTACCGTTTCCGTGTGAGCAATTGGCGAGGGGGAAGCCGATGCACCATGACATGGTCGAAGACTGCGTGAAGCCGCGCCTCACGGAGCGCGTGGATATCCTGACGGCAGTCAACATCCTGCGCTCGCGCGGGTTCGAGCAGGAGGCCCTGATCGGCGAAATCACCCGCCTGTTCTATGTCGACATGGACGAGTTCAACACCGTCATCGCCTGGATCGAGCGCCAGCGCAGCCCGCGACGCGCGGCATAGAGCATTTCCAGCAAGACCGCGAAGCGGTTTTTCGCCCCGGAAATGCATATAACCAAAATGCGTATAACCAAATAGATGGAGCGGTTCCGGCGGATTCCCTGAAACAGGAACCGCTTCAGGCGGCTACCGGCTTGCCGCCACACGTGGAGATTGGGCGGCACCAGCCTTGATGCCGCTTCCCGCCAATGAGACCGCTACAGCGGAATGTTGTCGTGCTTCTTCCAGGGATTCTGGAGATCCTTGTTGCGCAGCATCCGGAGGGCGCGCGCCACGCGCCGCCGCGTCGAGTGCGGCATGATCACCTCGTCGATATAGCCGCGTTCGGCGGCCACGAAAGGCGACAGGAAGCGGTCCTCATAAGTCTTGGTATGCGCCGCGATCTTGTCCGGATCGCCGATGTCCTTGCGGTAGATGATTTCCACTGCGCCCTTGGCGCCCATCACCGCGATCTGGGCCGTGGGCCAGGCATAGTTCATGTCGCCGCGCAGATGCTTGGAGGCCATGACGTCGTAAGCGCCGCCGAAGGCCTTGCGGGTGATGACGGTGACCTTCGGCACGGTCGCCTCGGCATAGGCGAACAGCAGCTTGGCGCCGTGCTTGATGAGGCCGCCATATTCCTGGCTCGTACCGGGCAGGAAGCCGGGCACGTCCACGAAGGTGACGATCGGGATGTTGAAGCAGTCGCAGAAGCGCACGAAGCGGGCCGCCTTGCGGCTGGTGTCCGAATCCAGCACGCCCGCCAGCACCATCGGCTGGTTGGCGACGAAGCCCACCGTGCGGCCCTCCATGCGGCCGAAGCCGGTGACGATGTTCCTGGCGAAGCTCGGCTGGATTTCGAAGAAATCGCCCTCGTCCACCGTCTTCAGGATCAGTTCCTTGATGTCATAGGGCTTGTTGGCATTGTCGGGGATCAGCCGGTCGAGCGACATGTCGTGCTCGGTCACCGACTGGTAGCATTCGATTTCCGGAATATCGGCCGTGTTCGAGGCAGGCAGGAAATCGACCAGCCGGCGCATCTGCAAAAGTGCTTCGACATCATTGTCATAGGCGCCATCGGCGATCGAGGATTTGGTGGTGTGGACGGAAGCGCCGCCCAGTTCCTCGGCCGTCACCGTCTCGTTGGTCACGGTCTTCACCACGTCCGGGCCGGTCACGAACATGTAGGAGGTGTCGCGCACCATGAAGATGAAGTCGGTCATGGCCGGGGAGTAGACGTCGCCGCCGGCGCAGGGTCCCATGATGACCGAAATCTGCGGGATGACGCCGGAAGCCAGCACATTGCGCTGGAAAATCTCGGCATAGCCGCCAAGCGCCGCCACGCCCTCCTGGATGCGCGCGCCACCGGCGTCGTAAAGGCCGATGATCGGCGCGCGGTTGCGCAGCGCCATGTCCTGCACCTTCTGCACCTTCTCGGCATGCGCCTCCGAAAGCGAGCCGCCGAACACGGTGAAATCCTTGGCGAAGAGATAGACGGGCCGGCCGTTCACGGTGCCCCAGCCGGTGACGACGCCGTCGCCGGCGATCTTGCTCTTCTCCATGCCGAAATCGGTGGAGCGGTGCTCGACATACATGTCGAACTCCTCGAAGGAGCCTTCGTCGAGGAAGATCTCGATGCGCTCGCGCGCGCTGAGCTTGCCCTTGGCGTGCTGGGCCTCGACCCGGGCTTTGCCCCCGCCGGCGCGCGCGATCTCGCGACGGCGCTCGACTTCCTTCAGCACATCCTTCATGACGAAACGCTCCCTGGGAAAAATCCTGTGCCTGCGGTGTTAGCACGCCGGCGAGGGAGCGCAAATATTTCGGGAAAAGAGATGGCCCGGCCTACCCCCGCCCCTGACCCCTCCCCACAAGGGGAGGGGAACGATGTCATCGCCATCGCCGCCAGAAACGGTGAAGATCGGTGCCGACGGCCATATAGCGGAATTCCTCTCCCTTGCGGGGGAGGGCAGTGGTGTTGCCCTTCCCACAAGTTGCGGGAGTGCGGAACGCAATTGCCTACCAGCTTCCGGTATTGGCCATGGAAGCCCAGGGCTCGGCTTTCTCCTTGGCCGGTCCCTTCTGCAGCAATTCGATCGAAATGCCGTCCGGCGACTTGATGAAGGCCATGTTGCCGTCGCGCGGCGGGCGGTTGATGGTCACGCCCTTGTCCATCAGGCGCTGGCAGGTCTCGTAGATGTCGTCGACCTCATAGGCGAGGTGACCGAAATTGCGGCCGCCCTTGTAGTCCTCGGGATCCCAGTTGTAGGTCAGCTCCAGCAACGGGGCCTTTTCGGAGATGCCGGCCTGCTCGTCGCCCGGTGCGGCGAGGAAAACCAGCGTGTAGCGGCCCTTTTCGTTCTCGTGGCGGCGAACCTCCTTGAGGCCGAGCTTGTTGCAATAGAAGTCGAGCGATGCATCGACATCGGCGACGCGAACCATTGTGTGCAGATAGCGCATGTTTCAGTCCTCGGGTTTTGCGACCGGAACATAGGGTGGGCGTGCGCGCCTCGGCAACCGGCAAATCGCCTTTGCCCGGCCTGGAAAGATGATCCACAGTATTACACCGTCGAAACGGTGAAAAAAGCCCGGGCGGCTCTTGCACTTGGTCGAAGCCGAAGTGTTAATCTGCGTTTAAGAATCAGTGGCGTTTCGTAATCGGGAAAAGGTGCGGTCGATGGGGGAGAGAGCCTCTTTCGCGGGGCGGGACTTGGTCGGAGACGAAGCCTCGAAGCGCGACGAGATCGGCGAGGGCGTCGATCTGATCGAGGTCTCGGGAGCCATTAAGTGGTTCGACGTGGCCAAGGGCTACGGCTTCATTCTGCCGGACAATGGCGCATCCGACATCCTCCTTCACGTGACCTGTCTGCGCCGCGACGGCTTCCAGACGGCGCTCGAGGGCGCCCGCGTGGTTTGCCTCGTCCGTCAGGGCGATCGCGGCATGCAGGCTTTCCGCGTGCTGTCGATGGACAACTCCACCGCCGTTCACCCCGCCGAGACGCAGGAGCAGCGCACGCATGTCGCGGTCGTCGCCGAAAGCGGGCTGGAGCGTGCGCTGGTGAAATGGTTCAACCGCACCAAGGGCTTTGGCTTCCTGACGCGGGGCGAGGGCACGGAAGACATCTTCATCCATATGGAGACGCTGCGCCGCTACGGCCTGACCGAGCTGCGCCCCGGCCAGGTGGTGCTGGTGCGCTTCGGGCGCGGCGACAAGGGCCTGATGGCCGCGGAGATTCATCCGGATCTGGGCACGCCGCCGATCGCTCACTGATCTCGTCCGGGCGATCACGAAAGTGAACGCGGCAAGCCGGCCCATGGAGGCCGGCTTGTTTCGTCCGGGACGGTCAATGCGCTATATCGACCTGCGGAAGCGCGCGCCGGCCCCGGCGGGCCGGGAACATCTTCAGACAGGAACCGTCATGCTTTTCAGAACCTGCTCCGTCGCGTTTTTCGTGCTGATGCTCGGCATCGTCGCGATATTCCTGTCGCCGCAGTCCGCCAGCGCCGCCGGCCAGCCGATGGTCCTGCCGACCGACCCGGCGCCGCTTGTGGCCGCCACGGCCGGGGGGAACCGCAGTTTCTCCATAGAGATAGCCAGGGACGATCGCGAGCGCTCGGCCGGCCTCATGTTCCGCGAAAGCATGGCTGACAATCACGGCATGCTGTTCGTGTTCGATGAAACGCAGCCCGTCGGCTTCTGGATGAAGAACACGCCGATGCCGCTCGACCTGGTTTTCATCGATGAAAACGGCCGTGTGGAATCCGTGCGCCGGGGCGAGCCGTTTTCCGAGGCGCTGATACCTTCGCGCGGCCCCGTGCGCTTCGTGCTTGAATTGAAGGCCGGCATCGCCGAAAAAGCCGGCATCAAGGAGGGCGTCGTGCTGCGCCATCCCGTCATCGGCGCCGCTTCGGGCAACTGACCCGTCGCGGATATCGCTTTCGGGGTGGTTGTGCCGGCGCCTGCGGCGCGCTGCCGTCTGGCGGTGGCGCTGGTTGTGTTTCAAGGGGATAAGTGAGCGTGACGCAATTCTTCACCCATGACGGTTTCGAGCTTGCCTTCATCGATCGCGCGCCGGTGCACGGGGAGGGAGAGCCGGTGCTGCTCATCCACGGCTTTGCCTCCAGCCACATGGTCAACTGGGTTTCGCCCGGCTGGGTGAAGACGCTGACCGAGGCCGGCTATCGCGCCATCGCGTTCGACAATCGCGGCCACGGCCTGTCCTCCAGGAGCTATGACGCGGACGACTATACGCCCGAAAAAATGGCGGGCGATGCGGCGGCACTCCTCGATCATCTCGGCATCCGGCGCGCCCATGTGATGGGCTATTCGATGGGGGCGCGGATTTCCGCCTTCATGGCGCTGGCGACGCCCGAAAAGGTCGCGACGCTTGTGTTCGGCGGATTGGGCTATGGAATGGTCGACGGCGTCGGCGACTGGGATCCTATCGCACATGCGTTGCTCGCCCCCGATCCGGCGGCGATCGCTCATCCGCGCGGAAGGATGTTCCGCGCCTTCGCCGACCAGACCCGGAGCGATCGCAGGGCGCTGGCCGCCTGCATCTCCACCTCGCGCTCGGAACTCACGGAAGCCGAGGTTGCGCGCATCATGCAGCCGACACTGGTTGCTGTCGGCACCAGGGACGATATCGCCGGCTCGCCCGAGAAACTGGCGGCGCTGATGCCGAACGCCGAGGCCTTCGAGATCGAGGGCAGGGACCATATGCTGTCGGTCGGGGATCGCACCTTCAAGAAGCGCGTGCTGGAATTCTACGCCGAAAACCCGCTGTAGAGGCGGACCGCCCACGAGGCGCCTTTCCCGGGGGATTGTTTTCCGCATCTGCTTGAAACGGCGACATGCGTAGCCATTTCAAGCTAGGATAAGGAAAATTGAGTTCAAAGCTGCTAATATGCAGCCTATATGTTTGCCGGACGTGAAAGTCCGGCAACGGAGACGACCGATGAGCAGCAGCAGCGCCCCACGTTCCGGCACCCTCAAGCCGATCGACCCCATCTGGAGTTCCATTCGCGACGAAGCCATGGAAGCGGTGTCGCGCGATCCGCTGCTGGCGGCTTTCCTCTACGCGACCATCCTCAACCAGGACAGCCTCGAGGACGCGGTGATGCATCGCCTGGCCGAACGGCTGGGGCATCAGGACCTTGGCGCAGACCTCATCCGCCAGACCTTCAAGGCGATGCTGGACGACAATGCCGAATGGGCGAACATCCTGCGCGTCGATATCCAGGCCTATTACGACCGCGATCCGGCTTGCGACCGCTTCCTGATGCCGGTGCTCTATTTCAAGGGTTTTCACGCCATCCAGACGCACAGGCTGGCGCATTGGCTGTGGAATCGCGGCAGGCGCGATTTCGCGCTCTATCTGCAGAGCCGCTCGTCGTCCATTTTCCAGACGGATATCCATCCAGCCTCGAAGATGGGCAAGGGCATCTTCATCGACCATGCCACCGGGCTGGTCGTCGGCGAGACGGCGGTGATCGAGGACGATGTCTCCATCCTGCATGGCGTGACGCTGGGCGGCACCGGCAAGGCCGGCGGCGATCGCCATCCCAAGATACGGCATGGCGTGCTGATCGGCGCAGGGGCCAAGATCCTCGGCAATATCGAGGTCGGCCATTGTTCCAAGATCGCGGCCGGCTCGGTAGTGTTGTCGCCTGTGCCTAACAACAAGACCGTCGCCGGCGTTCCGGCCCGGGTGGTGGGGGAAACCGGCTGCAAGGAGCCGTCCCGCCAGATGGACCAGTTCCTGCCGTCTCAGGCCATGGACCACGTCATAACGTTCGACATCTGACTTCCGTCCGTGCTTCGGGCGTGGTCGGTGCAGCGTCGGTTTATCCGCTGAGTTTGTTCCCGCGTCGCCTTTACATCGCCAAGCCCGGCGTGTCAGAAGCGCCTTTCCATCGAACCAACCCGCCATCGGGAGAAAACTGTTGAAGCCGGAAGAAATCAGAAAACTCGACGCATATTTCAAGCGGACGTTCCAGAATCCGCAACTGCAGGTGAAGGCGCGTCCGCGCAAGAACGATTCCGCGGAAGTCTATATCGGCGACGAGTTCCTCGGCATCGTCTTCAAGGATGAGGACGACGGCGATTACAATTTCTCGATGGCCATTTTGGACATCGATCTCGGCTGAAACCGTTGCGGGATGCCGGCCGCTAAACCTTCAGCGGCCGGTTTTCAGATATTGCGCGGCCCTGGCGCTGACGGCCGCTTCAAGGCTCGGCCAGTCGGCAAGCAACTCCCTCGGAAAGCGGTATGTGAGGCTCAGGTCGTCGCCGAGGTGAATGTCCCGCTCGCAAGGGGCAAGCGATTCCTCCGCGCTCGGCCCGGTCAGGCAGCGGGCCACGTAAGGCTCTTCGTTCGGCCGCGCCGCGACTGCCAGAACCTCGTTCACATAGCCGGTCTTTTCCTTGAAATCATAGAGTTCGAGACCGCCCTTGTCGGGCGTGCCGGGCCGCCTGATGAGTTGGCTGTAGATCGGCGTGAAGCGGCCGCTCATGTCGCGCGACATCGTGCGCGGCTCGAAGGACAGGAACAGGATGCGGCGGGAGCCCCCGGCATTGTTGAAATCGTCGCGGGCGGCTTGCGAATAGCCCTCCATATCCGGCCAGCGCAGATAGAGGTCGAGCCGCGGGGCGATGCCGTCATGCCGCGCCTTCTCGAAGCGGATGGCGTTTGCCGGCACCGACAGGACATTGTTGCCGATGACGATCTCGCGCGGCGTGGTGTCTTCGGTGTGGCCCGCCAGCGCGATGGTGCGACCGAGCCACTTGCCGCCGAGATTGATCGCGACGGAAAAGAGCGCCAGCGCCAGAAAGACGTACAGGGTCCTCGACAGGAACGAGCCGCCCGGCAATTTCATCGGCCCCTGCGCCATCGCCGCCTGCTTCATCGGCCATATCCTGCGAGAGAGTGAAGTGATGCCAGTCCGTTGCGGCCGCCCGTCCCACAGGCTGGCCGCCGCAATTGTGCAATTCTATGGTAAACGGCCGGTAAATATGCGGCATGCGCCGTTGCTCAGCCTATTCGTCGTGGCCGCGACGTCGGGTGATTTCACTTGTCTGCAAAAATGCTCTACAGCATTTTGCAGCCAGCCGGAATCGGCTGGCGTCGCACAAATGCGGCCAAGGAAATCGGGCGGGAGCAGCGGCGACCGCGTTCGTCGGAACGCCCGCTGCTCCAGTCCTGCGACCCGTCATCGGATGCCAGTTTCGGAGGAACACATGCCGCTCTACGCGATCGACGGGATCAGGCCCGAATTCGAGGACGAGGCCAGCGCCTGGATCGCGCCGGACGCCAGCGTGATCGGCAATGTGCGGATCGGGCGCGGCGTCAACATCTGGTTCGGCACGGTCATCCGCGGCGACAACGAGCCCATCCGCATCGGTGAAGGCTCCAACGTGCAGGAGCACACCGTGATGCACACCGACCCCGGTTTTCCGCTGACGATTGGCACAGGCTGCACCATCGGCCACAAGGCGATGCTGCACGGCTGCACGATCGGCGACAACAGCCTGGTCGGCATGGGAGCGATCGTGCTCAACGGCGCCCGGATCGGCCGCAACTGCCTTGTCGGCGCCGGAGCGCTGGTGACGGAGGGCAAGGAGTTTCCCGACAATTCGCTGATCGTCGGGGCTCCGGCCAAGGTGGTCAGGACCCTGGACCAGGCCGCCATCGACGGGCTGCGCCGCTCCGCCGAGCACTATGTCGCCAATGGCCGGCGCTTCCGGCAGGGTCTGACGCAGGTCGGCTGAGGCCTGAGGACCGTCCCGCCAAAGCGACGAAGATAAAAAAGAGCCGACCCGTGAAGGGCCGGCTCCAGAGCCCGGTCGTTGGGGATGAAGGGGGGGACTCGACCGGGTTTTCCGTCCCGTCCGGTCAGCGAACGCTCGCCACCGCGTCGGCGCGGCCGTTGTTGATCTGGACCCAGACACCGGAATTGCGTTCCGACTGGCGCTTCAGGAAGGTGTATTCCGTTTCGGACCACGCCAGGACGCGCGACTCCAGATTGTCGAGGATGAATTCGCCCTGGCCCGTGCGGACCGTGAGCACCGCATGGCCGTCGCCGTTCGGCTGGCGAACGACCGTCATCAGGAGGTCGCCGGCGGGAACGCCCAGCGCCATCAGCCGGCGCCGCTTCTCCAGCGCATAATCCTCGCAATCGCCCACGCCCTTGTCCGGATAGGCCCAGTATTCCTCCTGCCCATAGACTTCCAGATCGGTGCGCGGCGCGACCTCGGTGTTCACCGCGTTGTTAACCTCGATCATCGCCGCCCAGAGCTTGTGCGTCAGCTCCAGCGGTGCATGCCTTGCGGTCTTCTGGTTGCACTCCTCGGGCAGGCGGCGGCAGAACTCATAATGGCCCACCGGCTGCGTGGTGCGCCCGCCGACATGCATGAAAGGCTCGGCGGCATTTGCCTGGATCGATGCACCGGCCAGTCCCATGAACGCGGTGAGAGCCAGGATCATTGCTTTTGTTGTTTTTGTCATTGTGACACGTCCCTGTTTGAAGCCACAATGACAGGGACGGATTTATTCCACGCAAAACTGCGAAGTACATCTTGAGTAGAATGTGAAACGAATTGGAAATAAATCCGGATGAAACAAGTATAAAATCAATATACAAATCTTCTCGAATTCGAGCCTGGGCGGTGGCAAATCATTAAGCTTAGCGTTTCGCTACCCGGCAACTGCCGCGCACAAGCGAAAAGGACCGGCCATGGGCCGGTCCTGGGAACGTTGCAGGAAAATTGAGGAAGCCGCGCCTTGCGTCAGCCGGCGCGGTTGAATTCCGAATCCAGCGTCTCGGGGCGCTGCACCACGGCGAACTCGATGGCGATGCCGTCCTCGAAGTGACGCACGACCTGACCGCGCATCGTGCCGAGCATCACCTGCACGCCGATGGCGGGCTTCACCTCGATCTCGATGGCCGCGCCCGAGAGCGACAGGTCTATGATGCGGCAGCGATATTGACGCCCGTCACCGAGCTGCAGCGTGCTCATCGGGTTGCGCGGAGCGATGCGCTCGTGGCGGCGGTCTTCCGGCAGCGCCAGTTCGTGCTTGTTGGCCAGCCAGGTGAGTTGGGCGGCCAGCTTGTCGCGCTTGCGGTCCGAGGCGACGATGGTCATGGCGAAGCCGTCGGGCATGATGCGCGTGACGACGCCCTCGATGCGGCCGACATGGTCGAGATAGGCAATCACCTTTTCGCCGGGTTCGCCGACCCTGCTGCTGCGAAACGCGACATTGCCGGGCGACATGTCCGTCACCTGGCATGGATGCTCGGTGCGGTCTTCCAGCATGAAACGGCCGTAGATGTTTACGCGCACGCGTTGAAAATGGCGCTTTTCCGCCACCGCGTGATTGTTTGCCGCCGATCTGGTTGACTGTCTCTGCTGCATGCGTAAGCCCTCGCGCTCACGCGCGACCATTTTGTATGGGCAAAATACGGCCACACAGGTTAACAAACGGGTAAATGGCGAAAGGGCGCAGAGCCTGGCCCTATTCGTCGTCGAGGCCGCCCTTCAGCACCACCAGATGCCGTATCCGCCGCCCGCCCATGACCCGCGCGGCCTCGGAAAGCACGCTGTCGCTCGGTTCCAGGGACGGCACCGTCACCGCCGGCCTGTTCTTCAGGAACATCGGCTCGCGATCCGGGTCCAGCACACGGATGGATTCGATCGAAGCTTCGGCGATCGGGTCGGTGCCGAGCCAGAAGGGTCTGCGGCAGGGAGTGACGATGCCCAGCGCGCGCGGATTTTCAAGACCGCCTTCCAGCGGCAGCAGAAGCAGTTCGAACGCCACGGCGCGGCCCGTGCGCGAGCGTCCCTCGAAGGCGATGACGGCCACGGCCTTGCCGTGGAACACGTCATGCGCGAGGCGCGCTATCAGTCGCTGGTCCTTGTCGCGCCACAGGGAGGGGAAGGAGAAGCCCTTGAGCTCGCGTCCATAGGTCGCGCACAGGCGCGTACCGGCGAGGCGGAAAACCGCTTCCCCGCGCGTGTCCCGTTCCAGGATGAACGTGTCGGCGAGCAGGCTCTTGATGTCGGCCGGTTCGATTTCGGTGCGCCTGGGCGCGGGCCGGCCATTGCGCAATCGGTTCCAGTAATGGAACAGGTCGATTGATCCGTCTTGTTTCATGCTGCTCCGCTCCGCGCGATCTGCCGTCTTGTGTTCCATCGGCGAACAGAAAGGCGTTGTTCGATGGTCTACATGCTCGGCGAAGCATGTGGCGTGCCAGTCCGGTTATGGCTTTGTTAACCGTTCGGGGACGTTAAGGTTAACAATTGGTTTATGTTGCGGGGACGATCCCGGCTGTGGCACCGTGCTTTCACTCCAGCAGCGATCGCTTGGGGCGATCGAAGGCACTTCAGTCAGAGTTTTTGGGGAGAGCATGGGGGCTCGACCAGCCGTCCAGGGGCGACCTTGGACGGCTTTTCTTTGTGATTCGTCCGCGCTTGCTCTAAAGCCGGGGCAGGAACCAACGACTGGATTCGTGCATGAGCCAAGCGAGCCCCGAAGAACATCGCCCTGAACGGGACCCCAAGCGCGGCGGGCGGGAGCCGGTTTTCAACCTGCCGGGCATCGTCCTGCTCGCCATCGGGCTCTGCGTCGGCATCCACCTGGTCCGCGTCTACCTGCTCACGCCGCAGCAGGATATCGCGCTGCTGATCCGCACCGCCTTCATCCCGATCCGCTATTCCGGCGAGTTCGACCTGGACATCTATGCCTTCACCAGCCCGATCACCTATTCCTTCCTGCACGGCAGCTTCACCCATCTGCTGGTCAACATGGTGTGGCTGGCGGCATTCGGCTCGCCGCTGGCCAACAGGCTGGGGGCGGTGCGCTTCTCGCTGTTCTGGGTCGTGACCGCGGTCGCCGCGGCGGCGTTGCACTACAGCCTGCATTCGATGGAACAGGCGCCGCTGGTCGGCGCATCCGGCGCCATCGCCGGCATGATGGGGGCCGCCGCCCGCTTCGGGTTCATGATCGACCGGTCGTCGGGGCGCGGCGCCTTCTCGGGCGACCCGCTGCCGGTGTCCATGGTGCTTCGGTCGCGCACGGTCATGACCTTCCTCATCGCGTGGATGGTGATCAACTTCGCGACGGGCATTATCGGCTTCGCCCCGGGCGTCTCGGACCGCATCGCCTGGGAGGCGCATGTCGGCGGTTTCCTCGTCGGTTTCTTCGGTGTCCACCTTTTCGATCGCCGCAGCGACTTCGCCTCGCGCTGAGGCGTTGGCGTCCGTGCCTTGCGCGCATGGTGCTTGAAATGCACAATGGCGAAGAGCACGATGGGAAGATGGAGCGTGCTTCTACGGGGGTGCGCTCCGGCTGGAAACAGAGGAGGAGCCTATGACGGTCAAGTCGATTCTCGAAGCCAAGGGGCATGACGTCTTCACGTTCGGACCCAACGAGAAACTGGCTGATGCCATCAAGCTCCTGGCCGAACACAAGATCGGCGCACTGGTGATCACGAATGGCGACCGCAAGATCGTCGGTATCCTTTCGGAGCGCGACGTCGTGCGTGTCCTCGCCAGGGAAGGCGCGTCGGCCCTTGAGCAGCCCGTGCGGGTGGTGATGACGCCCAAGGTGAAGATCTGCAACGAAAACCACACGGTCAACGAGATCATGGAAATCATGACCCATGGCCGTTTCCGTCACCTGCCGGTGGAAAAGGACGGCCGCCTGGACGGCATCATCTCGATCGGCGACGTGGTGAAGCGTCGCATCGAGGATGTCGAGCGCGAGGCGGAAGAGATCAAGGCCTACATCGCCACGGCGTGAGGCGGATTTGCCCGCCGACCCGCAGGACGGATCGGCGGATGCTCGCGGACTACCTGTTGTCCGGCTCGGAACGAACCAGTTGCAGTCCCCGCCGCGTGATGCGGTAGGGGCCTCCATTGGAGGATGCGATGGCTTTTTTGCGTTTCAGGCTGCGGAAGAGCTGTAGCGTGAAGCCCGGATAGGCCCAGCCGTCACGCGTCAGGCACCATATCTGCTCGATCCGCCTGTCCTCGTCCTTCTCGATCTCGATGCGCCCGCCCTGCGCGAGCAGGTGCAGGATGCGCTGTTCGTTGCGCGGTATGTCCATCTTCGGAAAATTCCCGGAAAACCCTAGCCGATTGGCCAACACAAGAAATCGCGCACGCGGTCACGCAGCGCGAGGTTGCTCTGGTTTTCTCGCCCTGCCTTCGTCAGAAGGTCAGGGCCTCACCGGGACTCAGAAGAAGTGAACATCAAAACTCCATAGGGATGCCTGCGCTTTAGCGCAAACAAATGGAAATCTCCAGCGCAGGCTTTATGCTTGTCTCGAAAGCCGGTTTGGACTAGCGAAGTGTAACTCTCAAATATGCGTTTCGCATATTCCTCGATACCTAATATGCAGGCTTAAATGACCATCATCGACACCCGCACGCCAGACCCGAAACGCCTGATCCCCGGCGCCACCGGCGATTGGGAAGTGATCATCGGCATGGAGGTTCATGCGCAGGTGACGTCGAACGCCAAGCTGTTCTCCGGCGCCTCGACCTCCTTCGGCGCGGCCCCCAACGCCAATGTCAGCCTGGTCGACGCGGCCATGCCGGGCATGCTGCCGGTCATCAACGAGGAATGCGTCAAGCAGGCGATCCGCACCGGCCTCGGCCTGAAGGCGCAGATCAACCACAAGTCGGTCTTCGACCGGAAGAACTATTTCTATCCGGACCTGCCGCAGGGCTATCAGATCTCGCAGTACAAGCAGCCGATCGTCGGCGAGGGCAAGATCATCGTCTCGGTCGGTCCCGACAAGAAGGGCGAGTTCGAGGACATCGAAGTCGGCATCGAGCGCCTGCATCTGGAGCAGGACGCCGGCAAGTCGATGCACGACCAGCATCCGACCATGTCCTATGTCGATCTCAACCGCTCCGGCGTGGCGCTGATGGAGATCGTGTCCAAGCCCGACCTGCGCTCTTCCGATGAGGCCAAGGCCTATCTCACCAAGCTGCGCATGATCGTGCGTTATCTCGGCACCTGCGACGGCAACATGGACGAGGGCTCCATGCGCGCCGACGTCAACGTTTCCGTGCGCCGTCCGGGCGAGCCCTTCGGCACGCGCTGCGAGATCAAGAACGTCAACTCCATCCGCTTCGTCGGCCAGGCCATCGAGTATGAGGCACGCCGCCAGATCGCCATTCTGGAAGACGGCGGCTCGATCGATCAGGAGACGCGCCTGTTCGACCCCAACAAGGGCGAGACACGCTCCATGCGCTCCAAGGAAGAGGCGCATGACTACCGCTATTTCCCCGATCCGGACCTGCTTCCGCTCGAATTCGACCAAGCCTATGTCGACGAGTTGGCCAGGGACCTGCCCGAACTGCCGGACGACAAGAAGGAGCGTCTGGTCAAGTCGCTCGGCCTCTCGGCCTACGACGCCTCGATCCTCGTCTCCGAAAAGGCGATCGCCGACTATTTCGAGAAGGTCGCGGCCGGCCGCGACGGCAAGCTGGCCGCCAACTGGGTCATCAACGACCTGCTGGGCGCCTTGAACAAGGCCGGCGGAGACATTGAAAACGCTCCGGTTTCGCCCAATCAGCTCGGCGCGATCATCGACCTCATCAAGGAGGGGACGATCTCCGGCAAGATCGCCAAGGACCTGTTCGAGATTGTCTGGAACGAGGGCGGCGACCCGAAGGAAATCGTCGAAAAGCGGGGCATGAAGCAGGTCACCGACACCGGCGCCATCGAGAAGGCGGTGGAAGAGGTGATCGCCGCCAACCCCGACAAGGCCGAGCAGGCGCGCGCCAAGCCGACCATGGCCGGTTGGTTCGTCGGGCAGGTCATGAAGGCGACGGGCGGCAAGGCCAATCCGCAAGCCGTCAACGAGCTGGTCAAGGCCAAGCTCGGGATCGTCGAGTAGGATGTTCATCCGCTCCGCGGGCGAACGCGATCTGGCAGCCATCCGGGCGCTGCTGGTGGAGACCTGGCACGCGACCTATGACGGGATCTACGGCGCGGAGCGTGTCACCGCCATCACCGACGAATGGCATTCGATCCCGTCGTTGCGGGCCCGGCTCAGCCGGCCGAACTCGGAATTCGTGGTGGTCGATGACGGCAACCGTCTATGCGCCATGGCTTTTGCCGCCGCCACCTCGGACGGCAAGACGGTGATCCTGCAGCAGCTCTATGTGCGCCCGGATAGCCAGCGGCGCGGCATAGGCCGCATGCTTCTGGAGGAGGTCGAGGGGTGCTTCCCCGACGCGACCACGATTCGCCTCGAGGTCGAGCCGGAGAACGCCGCCGCCGTCGCTTTCTACGAGGCCCATGGCTTCCGCCGAACGGGCGTTGTCGATGTGGCCGGGGGCAGGGCGGATGCCGGCGTGCATATGTTCGAGAAGCAACTCGGCTGAGCGGCTTGGCGGAATGCATCTGCGGCCTGGCTACCGGTGGCAGGCGGCGAATTCTCGGCATCGCGAGAATGGCGATCGGGCGATGAAGAGCCGGAAGGCTTGCCAATCTGAGGCAAAGCGCCCACAAATGAGCCTAAACCCTTGCCATTGCGGCGCGCGGAAGCCATAAGGCATCGAGTTGATCGACGCGCTTGTCGCGAGGAATCCGATGAAGAAATTCTTGCTGCAGTTTTTCACCTGGTGGAACGGGCAGACGCTCGGCACCCGCTTTCATACCTGGCGCCGTGGCTCCGAGGTGGGCCGCGACGAGCAGGGCAATGTCTATTATGAGGGCGGCACGGATTCCGAAGGCCGCACGCGCCGCTGGGTGATCTACAACGGCGTTTCGGACGCTTCGCGCATTCCGCCCGGCTGGCACGGCTGGCTGCATCATCGTGTCGACACGCCGCCGTCGAAGGAAAACTACAAGCCGCGCGAGTGGCAGAAGCCGCATCAGCCCAATCTTACCGGCACCGCCGCCGCCTACCGCCCCAAGGGCTCGGTTCTGGGCACCGGCCATCGCCCGCAGGTCACCGGCGACTACGACGCCTGGACGCCGGGTTCGTGAGCCGCGCCGGCGCGGTGTTTTCTCGCCACATTTCACGGTTAACCGCTTGTTGATCGTGAAAGGGCGAGATTCGCCGTCGGGGGAAACCACACTCGAGGCGCAACGACCGGTATTCTCTGTATGATGATGATTGGCCGAACTTCGCTGGGAAAACGGGTTGCAGCCGCCTGCGCGGTGTCGGCCGTCGCGCTTGCGGCGTTGGTCGTCCCGACGCGGGCCGAGCGCATCACCAATCCGGTCGCGGAATTCGCCGGCATCGACAAGATCACCGGCCGCATCACCACCTTCGACGTCTATGTCAACGAGACGGTGCAGTTCGGCGCCCTGCAGGTCACGCCGCGCGTCTGCTATTCGCGCGAAGCGGGCGAGGAGCCGCAGACCGATTCCTTCGTGGAAGTCGACGAGATCACCCTGGACCGCAAGATCCGTCGCATCTTCACCGGCTGGATGTTTGCCGAAAGCCCCGGCCTCAACGCCGTCGAGCACGCCATCTACGATGTGTGGCTGAAGGGCTGCAAGCAGAAGTCCGACGTGCCGGCCCCCGACGACGCCGCCAAGAGCGACTGACGCCCGGGCGGAGCGGCCATCACGGATGGAACACGGCTTCGCCCTGAAGGCCGTCCTCCAGCATCCTCTCATATTTGACGCGCGGCACGTCGATCGCGCCGAAGCGCTTGAGATGCTCGGTGGTGAACTGCGTGTCCAGAAGCACGAAACCGCGCGCCCTGAGGCGTTCGACAAGGTGGACGAGGCAGACCTTGGACGAATCGGTTTCGCGCGAGAACATGCTTTCGCCGAAGAAAACGCGCCCAAGGCTGACGCCATAAAGGCCGCCGGCGAGACGGCCGTCTTGCCAGGCTTCGACCGAATGGCAATGGCCGAGCTCGTGGAGGTGGATATAGGCTTCCCGGATCGGCTGGTTGATCCAGGTGGTTTCGCGCTCCTCGCGAGATTCCGCGCAACCGTCGATCACCCCGGCGAAATCGGTGTCGACGCGGACATCGAATCGGTGCTGGCGAATGGTCTTGCGCAGGCTCTTCGGCACGTGGAACGTGTCGAGCGGTATGATGCCCCGCGTCTCCGGCCGCACCCAGAAGACTTCCGGGTCCGTCGCGCTCTCGGCCATCGGGAATACGCCCGAGGCGTAGGCTTTCAGGAGAAGGTCGGGCGGGATGCGATAGCCGGGGGCATAGGGACGGGTCATCGTGCCGTCTCCATCACTGCGGCGCCCGTCGCACGGGCACCGTCATGAACTCGGTCTGGCCTGCCGCAGTGCATCATATCTTCCCGAATGATCGCCATTCGGGAAGATAATACGCTATTCCGTCGCGGCGAGATGCTTTTCCAGCCAATGGATGTCGTAGGTGCCGTAAGCGATGTCGATATTGCCGACCAGGTCGCGGAACAGCGGCAGCGTCGTGTTGATGCCGTCCACCACGAATTCGTCCAGCGCGCGGCGCAGGCGCATCATGCACTCCACGCGATTGCGGCCATGCACGATCAGCTTGCCGATCAGGCTGTCGTAATAGGGCGGGATCTTGTAGCCGGAATAGACGCCGGAATCGACGCGGATGCCGAGCCCGCCGGGCGTGTGGAAATGCGTGATCGTGCCGGGCGAGGGCGCGAAGGTGCGCGGGTCCTCGGCATTGATGCGGCACTCGATGGCATGGCCCTGGAAGCGGACCTCGTCCTGCTTCACCGACAGCCCGCCGCCGGAAGCGACGCGGATCTGCTCATGCACGAGGTCGATGCCGGTGATCGCTTCCGTCACCGGATGCTCCACCTGCAGGCGCGTGTTCATCTCGATGAAGTAGAACTCGCCGTCTTCATAGAGGAACTCGACCGTGCCGGCGCCGGAGTAGCCGAGATTGGCCACCGCGTCGGCGCAGATCTTGCCGATGCGGCTGCGCTCTTCCTCGTTGAGGGCGGGGGAGTTGGCCTCTTCCCAGACTTTCTGGTGACGGCGCTGCAGCGAGCAGTCGCGCTCGCCGAGATGAATGCCGTTGCCGAAGCCGTCGCCGAACACCTGCACCTCGATGTGGCGCGGTTTTTCGAGATATTTCTCGATATAGACGGCGTCGTCGCCGAAGGCTGCTCCTGCCTCGCTGCGGGCGGTGTGCAGCGCCGCTATCAGGTCGGCTTCGCTGCGGGCCACCTTCATGCCGCGGCCGCCGCCGCCGGCGGAAGCCTTGATGATGACTGGGTAGCCGATCTCGGCGGCGATGCGCTTGGCCTCGCCCTCGTCGGTGACCGCGCCGTCGGAGCCCGGCACGACCGGGATGCCCAGGCGCTTGGCGGTGCGCTTGGCCTCGATCTTGTCGCCCATGATGCGGATGTGATCGCCCGAGGGGCCGATGAAGGTGATGTTGTGCGCTGCCAGGATGTCCGAGAACTTGGCGTTCTCGGCCAGGAAGCCATAGCCCGGATGCACGGCATCCGCGCCGGTGATCTCGCAGGCTGCGACGATCTGGTGGATGTTGAGATAGCTGTCGCGCGAGGGCGGCGGGCCGATGCAGACGCTTTCGTCGGCGAGGCGCACATGCATGGCGTTGGCGTCGGCGGTCGAATGCACGGCCACGGTCTTGATGCCGAGCTCCTTGGCGGCACGCAGGACCCGCAGGGCGATTTCGCCGCGGTTGGCGATGAGAATCTTCTGGAACATCCCGGACCTATTCGATGACGACCAGCGGCATGCCGTACTCGACCGGCTGCGCGTCTTCGATCAGGATGGCCTTGACCGTGCCCGAGCGCGGCGACGGAATCTGGTTCATCGTCTTCATGGCTTCGATGATGAGCAGCGTCTGGCCTTCCTTCACGGTCTGGCCGATCTCGATGAAGGGCGCGGCATCCGGCGCGGGCGCGAGATAGGCGGTGCCGACCATCGGCGAGGGCACGGCGTTCTTCGACACGTCCGCCGCGGCGGGTGCCGCAGCCGGCGCGGGTGCGGCCTGCGGCGCGGCAGATGCCGCGGGCAGGGCGGCGGGCGCCGGTGCGGCGATGGCGTGGACAGCCGGCGCATGGCGCGAGACGCGCAGCTTGAGATCGCCCAGTTCGACCTCGATCTCGGTCAGGTTGGTGTCGTTCAGGATGCCCGCCAGGTCGCGGATCAATTGCTGGTCAACACCGGTCTTTTTTATCGACATTTTCGAGCCTTCTTCTTCTGATCCGCCCGCTTACAGACGGTCGGCGAGCGCCTTGAGCGCCAGTGTGTAGCCAAGTGGACCGAAGCCGCAGATCATCCCGACCGCGACGGGCGCGATCATGGAGACATGCCGAAACGGCTCACGTGCGTGGATGTTGGAAAGATGCACTTCCGCCACCGGCAGCGAAACCGCGCGGATGGCGTCGTGAATGGCAATGGAGGTATGCGTATAGGCGCCCGCGTTGATGACGATCCCGGCGGCCTTGTCGGCGGCTTCCTGAATCCAGTCCACCAGAACGCCTTCATGGTTGGACTGGCGGAACTCTATGGCCAGTCCGAGTTCGGCGCCCGCCTTGCGGCAGTCGTCCTCGATGGCCGACAGGGTGTCGCCGCCGTAGATGCCGGGCTCGCGTTTGCCGAGCATATTGAGATTTGGGCCGTTTAAAACGTAGACCGTCTTCAAAAATATGACCTTTCTCCACGCCGATCGCCAACCGGCGCGCCGCAATCTCTATAATTGGCTTGATCGGCCGCGAAAAGAGAGCACGGCCGTTCTTGTCCACAAGCATGCACTTTTTGAGGCCGGGTTGAGGCCGGGCGCACAAAAAAGCGCGAAATCAGCAGCCTGGCTGCGTCACTTGCTGGCGGCCGCGATCTTCTCCTGCAGCGCGTCCTTGCCGAGCGCGCCGAAAACGACCTCGTTGCCGACCACGTAGGACGGCGTACCGCTGATCGCCAGCTTGTTGGCGAGGTCATAGGTGCGGGAGAACGCCTCGATGATGGCGGGGTTCTTCATCTCCTTGCGCAGCTTCGCCTCGTCCGCGCCGAGCGAAAGCGCGATCTTCATGGCGCTCGCCTCGTCCGCGCGTCCCTGGCCGCCGAGAAGGCGGTTGTGGAATTCGCCATACTTCTCCGGCATGAGCGCGCGGAAGGCCATGGAAACGACATGCGCCTTCTGCGAATCCGGGCCGAGGATAGGGAATTCCTTGAGCACGAAGCGCAGGTCCGGGTTCTCCGCGGTCAGCGCCTGCATGTCCTGCTGGGCGTGCTTGCAGTAGCCGCAATTGTAATCGTAGAACTCGACGATGGTGAATTTGCCGTCGGGATTGCCGACGACGCCGTCATAGGCCGAGTTGAAGATCTCGGACTTGTCCTGCTCGATCACCTGGCTGTGGGCGACGCGCTGCTGCTCGTCCCGCTTCTCCTCCAGCGCCTGCTGCACGTCGAGCAGGATTTCCGGATTGGCGAGCAGATATTCACGCACGATCTTCTCGACATCCGCGCGTTCGAGCTGGCCGTTGCTGGTGCTGGCGGTGATGATCTGCGTATCGGGAGCGGGCACGCGCTGCTGGCCCGACACGAAGCCGAATGCCAGCATGGCCAGCGAAGCCGCGATGCCGGTGGTGCTCAACACAATAGCCTTGTTCATATGAACTCATCCTTGCCTGTCCTTCTTCCGGAAACCGGAAGAAGGAGAATCTGTCTGGCCGCGGTGCATAGCAGGAGTTCGGCTCCGAACGGGTAAATTAGCTGTGCACCCTGTAAATTTCCGCCGCCCCGCTTCGCGGGACGCGTTCCGTCACTTCTTCTTGCTGCCCTGGCGGGAATCTATGATGTCCTGCGCGCGAATCCAGCCCGGAGTGCCGCGCTTGAACTTCTGCTGCGCCCGGGCAGCGAAGATCTTCGCGTCGTTGTAGGCGCCGCTGTAGTAATGTCCTTCGGCCGTGGCGAGTTCGGCTTCGCCGATATCGCCAAGCTGTCCGTAGGCCTGCGCCAGATAGCGATAGCCGCTGGAGTTCTCGCGGTCGCGGTCGAGCCCGGTGCGGATCTGCGCGATAGCCTTGCGCAGCGAATCGGGCGTGCCGACGGCAAGCAGCGCCTGGCCGTAGGAGATTGGCAGGATGCCCGATTTGGCGGGATCGAGCTGCATCGCCCTGGCATAGGCTTCGGCCGCCTTGGCCGGCTGGTTGGTCTTCATCAGCGCATCGCCGCGCAGCTCGTGGAAGTAGGGGTTCTTCGGCTGCTGCTTGAGCAGCGCATCGATCTTGGGCAGGGATGCGCGCGCGTCGCCGTAGAGATAGGTCGCCATGGCGTCGCCATACTGCGCCGCGAGCCCTCGCGGGTCCTTGCGGAACAGTCGGGAAACCGCGCCCTGGCCGTCCGTGAACACCGCGATCTTGGCGCGCATCATGTCGTGGCGAAGCTGCAGGGCCGGCGGGTCCTTCTTGTCGAAATAGGGGCTATTCCGGGCAAGCTGCTCCAGATTGGAGATGCGGTCCTGCGGCGTCGGGTGGCTGATCTGGTAGGGGTCGACCTTCGCGCCCGAGAGCGACAGGGCGTTCTGGAAGCGCTCGAAGGTGGTGAGCATGCCCTTGGCCGACTGGCCGGTGGCCGCGAGATAGGTGATCGCGGAGCGGTCTGCGGTCGTCTCTTCCGTGCGCTGGTAGCCGAGCAGGCCGCGCCGGGCCATTTCGCCGCCGCCGATCGCGATTCCGCCGCCGGCCTGCGCCAGCTCGCCCGACTTGGTCGCGGCACCCGCCACGATCGCGCCGGCTCCCAGCAGTCCAGCCACGATCGCCATGGTCTGGGCGCGCGCGAGCTGCTCGCGCAGGCGCTCCTGGTGGCCGCCGGCGATGTGGCCGGCTTCGTGTGCGATGACGCCGATGATCTCGTTCGGCGTTTCCGACTGCAGCAGGGCGCCGGTGTTGATGAACATCCGCTGGCCGGCCACGAAGGCGTTGAAGCTGCGGTCGTTGACCAGGATGATATCGATGCCGGGGCGCAGGCCCGCCGCCTTGAAGATGGGCCGCGCATAATCGCGCACCAGCGCTTCGATCTCCGCGTCGCGGACGACGGAAACCCGCCCCTGCGCGAATGCGTTGACCGACGCCGAAACCGTGACGGCCGCTGCCAGTGAAACCGCAACGAACGAACGAGCCGCCTTTGAAACGAATGAAGAAAGCGAATGTGCCTGCATGGTGAAAACCACTGGTAAACGAGCAAGTGAGCGATGAAAAGCTCGGCGGCAAAACTTCGTGAACTTGTGATCCCCACACCAATCGGGCATTTGTGCGGCACAGGACCCTTCGGGCAAAGAAAGAGTTGGATGAAATAATGGTTGTTGCGCTTTCGAAACGCGGCGAGGTCGAGCCATTCCACGCCATGGATGTTCTGGCCGAGGCCAACCGCCTGAAAGCGCGGGGCGTCCCGGTGATTTCGATGGCTGTGGGCCAGCCGTCCGACCCCGCGCCGCTGGCCGTGCGCGAGGCGGCGGCCCGCGCCCTGCGCGATGGCCGCATCGGCTATACCGATGCGCTCGGCACCGCCGGGTTGAGGCAGGCGATCGCCGCGCACTATGCCGAGCATTACGGTGTCGAGGTCTCGCCCGCGCGCATCGCCGTCACCACGGGCTCGTCGGCGGCGTTCAACCTGGCGTTCCTGGCGATGTTCGATCCCGGCGACAGGGTCGCGATCGCGGCGCCCGGCTATCCGGCCTATCGCAACATCATGGCGGCGCTCGGCCTCGACGTGGCCGAAATCGAGCTGGACGGGGCGGCTTTTCTGACCGCCGATCATCTGGAGGCGGCGCACAGGGCGAAGCCGCTGAAAGGCGTGCTGTTTGCCAGCCCCGCCAACCCGACTGGCGCCATCGTCCCCGAAAAGGAACTGCGCGAGCTGGTCGCGAAGGCGGAAAGCCTCGGAGTTTCAGTCATTTCCGACGAAATCTACCATCGGCTCGCCTATTCCGGTCCGGACATCACGGCGCTTTCCATGAGCGACGATGCGACCGTCATCAACTCCTTCTCGAAATATTATTGCATGACGGGCTGGCGAATCGGCTGGATGGTGCTGCCCGAAAAGCTGGTGCGTCCGATCGAGCGTATCCAGCAGAGCCTCTACATCTCCGCGCCGGAACTGTCGCAGGTGGCGGCAGAACAGGCCTTCACCGCGACCGCCGAACTGGAGGCGGTGAAGGCGCGCTATGCGGCGAACCGCGAGTTGCTGATGCGCCGGCTGCCGGAACTCGGCTTTGCGCTCGCCGCACCGATGGATGGTGCTTTCTACGCTTTCTGCGATGTTTCGCGCCTCACCAATGACAGCATGGAATTTGCCCGCCGCATGTTGGCCGAAGCGCATGTGGCGGCAACGCCGGGGCGCGATTTCGATACGCTCGCCGGACACCGCTTCATGCGCCTTTCCTATGCCGGCAGCCATGACGAAATGGTCGAGGCCGTCGCCCGCATCGAAGGTTGGTTGAAATAGAGCATTTTGCAGCCAGACGGATCGGCCAGCGTCGCACAAATGCGGCTGGTCTGGACGCAGGCGGGGAGGGGAAAACCGTGGCGGAACTGGAAGAGGTGTTGCCCGCCCTGGCGCGGGAGATGGCGGCCAGAACCGATCGCGGCGAAGTCGCCGATTACATTCCCCAGCTCCGCAAGGTCGATCCCGGCCGATTCGGCATCGCCGTCGCCTTGAACGATGGCCGCGTGATCACCGCCGGCGATGCCGACGAGGCGTTTTCCATTCAGAGCATTTCCAAGGTGTTCACCCTCACATTGGCGCTTGGCAATGTGGGCGATGCATTGTGGAGGCGCGTCGGGCGCGAGCCGTCCGGCAATCCGTTCAACTCCATCGTCCAGCTCGAGCGCGAACTGGGCATTCCGCGCAATCCCTTCATCAATGCCGGCGCCATCGTGGTCACGGACGTGCTGCTGGCCGGCCACCAGCCGCGCGAGGCGCTGGGCGAGATACTGCGCTTCATCCAGTTTCTCGCGGACGACGAAGGCATCGTCATAGACCATGAGGTCGCCGCCTCGGAGCGCGCGACCGGCTACCGCAATTTCGCGCTCGCCAATTACATGCGCGCCTTCGGCAACCTCCAGCATGAGCCGGAACTGGCGCTCGGGGTCTATTTCCACCATTGCGCCATCGCCATGAACTGCCGGCAACTGGCGCTCTCTGTCCGGTTCCTCGCGCATGAGGGGCGCAACCCCGCGACCGGCCATTCGGTCGTCTCGGCCGAGCGCGCGCGGCGCATCCTGGCGCTGATGCTGACCTGCGGCCACTATGACGGCTCCGGCGATTTCGCCTTCCGCGTCGGCATTCCGGGCAAGAGCGGCGTGGGCGGCGGCATCATCGGCATCGTGCCTGGCGTGGCCTCCATTGCCGTCTGGTCGCCGGGCCTCAACGAGAATGGAAATTCCAGGCTCGGTTCCATCGCCCTGGAGAAGCTGACCAAGGCGATGAACTGGTCGATCTTCGCACCCTGAAGGATCGCCGGACGGCGACAGAATATCCCGCACGAAGCGAGCCAAAGAAAATCCCGCGCATCATGCGATGCGCGGGATTTTTCGTTTCAGATACCGGGAGCGATCAGGCGCTCATCAGAAGAAGCTCTTGCGCTGCCACCAGCCGGTGCGCTTGGGCTTGTCCTCCCCCTCGGCCTGCGGTTCCTCGGCCTGCGGTTCCTCGGCCTGCGGTTCCTCGGCCTGCGGTTCCTCGGCCTGCGGTTCCTCGGCCTGCGGTTCCTCGGCTTGCGGTTCCTCAGCCTGAGGCTTCTCGTCAGGCTTGGCCTGCTCGGGTTCCACCGGAGCGGGCGCAGCCGTTTCCTCTGCCGCTGCTTCCGGTTCCGTGGGCGTCTCCACAGCCTCGGGAGCAGGCGTCGGCTCGGCGGCCGCCGCAGCCTTGCGGCGCGATGCCCTCGGCTTTTTGGCGGGTTTTTCCTCGGCGACAGCCTCGGGCTCGGCCGCCGCAACAGGTTCGGAAACACTCACGGCTTCTTCGGCCGCGGCCTTTTTGGCGCGCGTCGTGCGGCGTGCCCGCTTGGGCTTCTCCGCCGGCGCTTCCTCCACCGGGGCGGTTTCGGCGACGGCTTCGGCCGGCTCGGCGGACGTTTCCGCGGCAGTCTCCCCGGCGGGGGCTTCCGCTTCCGGCTCCGAGGCAACGGCTTCCGGCTCTTCGCCTTCCGCGATCCCGGCGTCTTCCGCGGCCGTCAGTTCGCCTTCTTCCTTGCGGTTGCGGCGTCCGCCGCGCTTGCCGCGCCGACGCTTCTTGCGCTCGCCTTCCTCGCCTTCGGCGACGGTGGCGTCCGCGTCCGCATGCTCGGCAGCTTCCTCGTCTTCATCCTCGAAGACGGGCTGCTCCGCATTGTCGGAGGCCTGCGCAGGGGCGCCGTGCTCGCGATCGCGATCCTTGCCGCCGCGCCGGCGGCGACGCTTGCGGCGCTTGCGATCGTGATGCTCGGCGTCCCCAGCCTGCTCGGCCCGGGCGGGCTGCTCCTCGATTTCCTCGGCTTCCTCCTCGATGACGGTCTCGTCCTCGATTTCCTCCGGCTCGATATAGCTGGTGGCCGGCAGCACGGGCAGCGGGGTTACCGGCTTCTCGACCACCGCGCCGCGCGAGATCGCATAATGCTGCGAACCGAGCGATTCATCGGGCTCGAAGGAGATCGTCAGGCCGAAGCGCTGTTCCAGCTCCACCAGCGTGCTGCGCTTGTGGTTGAGCACGTAGAAGGCGGTGGCGGCCGGCGTGCGCACGGTGATGTGGTGACGCGCATCCTTGAGCAGGAATTCCTCGATCGCGCGCAGCACCAGCAGCGCCACGGACGAATCGGAGCGGACATGGCCCGTGCCGCCGCAATGCGGGCAGGGCTTCATGGTCGATTCGAGCACGCTGGCGCGGATGCGCTGGCGGCTCATCTCCAGCAGGCCGAAATGCGAGATGCGGCCGACCTGGATGCGCGCGCGGTCGTTCTTGAGGTGATCCTTGAGCCGCTTCTCGACCGCGCGGTTGTTGCGGTTCTCCTCCATGTCGATGAAGTCGATGACGATCAGGCCGGCGAGGTCGCGCAGGCGAAGCTGGCGCGCCACTTCCTCCGCCGCCTCCAGGTTGGTCTGGAGCGCTGTGTCCTCGATGTTGTGCTCCTTGGTGGAGCGGCCGGAGTTGACGTCGATGGCGACCAGCGCCTCGGTCTGGTTGATGATGATGTAGCCGCCGGACTTCAGCGTCACCTGCGGCTGCAGCATCCGGTCGAGCTGCGCCTCGATGCCGTTACGGGCAAAGATCGGCGTCGCGTCGCGATAGGGCTGAACCACCTTGGCGTGGCTCGGCATCAGCATCCGCATGAAGTCCTTGGCCTCGCGATAGCCGTCCTCGCCGGCCACCAGGATTTCGTCGATGTCCTTGTTGTAGAGGTCGCGCACCGAGCGCTTGATGAGGCTGCCTTCCTCGTAAACAAGGGCAGGGGCCACCGATTGCAGCGTCAGCGTGCGGACGTTCTCCCACATCCGCATCAGATATTCGTAGTCGCGCTTGATCTCGGCCTTGGTGCGGCTTTCGCCGGCCGTGCGCAGGATGACGCCCATGCCCTGCGGCACTTCCAGCTCCTGCACCACCTCCTTCAGTCGCTTGCGGTCCTGCGCGTTGGTGATCTTGCGCGAGATGCCGCCGCCGCGCGCGGTGTTCGGCATCAGCACGGAATAGCGGCCGGCCAGCGACAGATAGGTGGTCAGCGCGGCACCCTTGTTGCCGCGCTCTTCCTTGACCACCTGCACCAGCAGGATCTGGCGGCGCTTGATGACTTCCTGGATCTTGTACTGCCTGCGCATCGGCTTGCGGCGGCTGCGCATCTCCTCCATCGCGTCCTCGGCGCCGACCACCTCGATGCCGTGGTCGTCGTCATGCGAGGCGCTGACTTCCTCGATATGGCCGTGCTCGTCATCCGCATGGCCATCATCGGCGCTCGCGGCAGGCTCCGACACCACGTCCGCATCGATCGCGGCGGCCATGGACGAGGGGCCTGAATTTCCGGCATCGTCGTCGTTCGAGGTCTCGTCGGGTGCCTGCTCTTCCTGGGTTTCGCTCGCGGCCGCTTCCGGCGCATCAGCCGTGGCCTCGTCATCCCCGGCGGGTGCCGTCTCGACCGGTTCGGATGCTTCTACGGCATTTTCGGCGTTGTCTTGCGACTCACCGTCGGCGGCAGGGGAGGCTTCGCCGGCCTCGGCCGCGTCGGAAGCATGCAGCGCCTCATCGCCATTCCCGTTGCGGCTGCGGTGCTTGCCGCGCCGGCGCTTGCGGCGGTTGCGATCCTGGCGTTCCTCGCCGTCGCCATTGGCGTGACCGTTGCCGTTGCCGTCATCGTCGTCCTCGGCATGCTCTTCCGCTTCCGCGCGCAGCAATGCCTGACGGTCGGCTACCGGGATCTGGTAGTAATCGGGATGAATTTCACTGAAGGCGAGGAAACCGTGCCGGTTTCCGCCATATTCGACAAAGGCTGCCTGAAGGGAAGGTTCGACGCGGGTGACGCGAGCGAGATAGATGTTTCCTTTGAGCTGCTTCTTGTCCTGTGATTCGAAATCGAATTCTTCGATACGGTTACCGCGAACGACGACGACCCGTGTCTCCTCCGGGTGGGAGGCATCTACTAACATCTTGTTGGGCATTATCTTGTTTCCTGCCGGCCGCCGCCAACCGCGTCATCGGCAACGAAACGCGCTGCGATGTATGGGGGGGAGGAAGCGCACCGGACGCTTGAAGGCCCGCCGACAAGTACCGCCGCGCGATGGAAGAGACGCCCGCTGCCCACTTGGCGCGGTCATGTGCGACTCTTTCCGGAATTGCGCTTGAAATCATCGGTATCCTAGCGGACCACTTTGAACCAAAGCCCGGAGAAACCGGACCAGCTTTGTTTTGCTCCTGTTGAGCCGGCGCAGGACTTGGTCCCGGCCGTTTTCCTTGCGCGAGGAAGTCCCGCTCCTGCGGAATCATCCTCGCGAAATCCGTCGCGACCATCTCACACCCTTGAATCGCCGCCGCGATTGGAGCTGTTTCGTCGCCTGACCGAATATGGAAACTGCGCCGTCACAGTTCCAGGCATTGCGATGGTCTACTGTCGCTTTTATGATTTGCCGGGGTTCAAAGCAACCCTGATTTCTGTTGTTGGCAAAAGCCGTTGCGCTGCGTTTCAGCCTTGTGAAGCGCGCGCGAAAAGGCTTGGTTAACCTTATCCCGATACCAATCGTTAATCCGGATCGGGGCCTCTGCGGCCACGCGAATATTCGATGAAATGGTTCTGGACAGGGTGCGTTGACAGTGGAAATCAGGCTTGCTGACGTCCGGCGGAGGGTCGTTTCCGGGATTCTCCTGTTCATCTTCCTGCTGGCCGGACTGGCGGCCGCCCCGCTAGCTTCCGCCTCGGGCGCGCCGCTGGACGTCACCGGCTACAAGATGGCGGGCGATGCGGTGCATACGCGCGTGGTCATGAATTTCGACCGGGAGCCGGAGCCGAAATGGTTCCTGCTGCGCGGCCCGCATCGGCTGGTGATCGATCTCCCTGATGCGCATTTTTCGCTCGATGCCAAAGATCTCAAGCCGCATGGCCTGATCAGGAGCGTCCGCTACGGCCAGATCGGGGAGGGGGTGTCGCGCTTCATTCTCACCGCCAGGGGCCCCTTTACCGTGGAAAAGGTGGACATCCTGAAGAACGAGGATGTGCCCGGCTACCGTCTGGCCATGGATATCAGTGCCGGCTCGGAGCGGCAGTTCGAGGAGGCCCTGGCGATCCAGGCCCAGACCACCGGTTCGACCACCACGCCCAAGACCGACCGTATCCCCGAGGAAAAGCGCGCCGACAAGCGCTTCACCATCGTCATCGATCCCGGCCATGGCGGCATCGACGGCGGCGCCGAAGGCTTGAACGGCACGGTCGAGAAGACGATCACGCTCGCCTTCGCGCGCCAGCTCAAGGAACGCCTCGCCCAGGGCGGCAAGTACGATATCTACATGACCCGCGACAAGGACGAGTTCCTGCGCCTGGACGAGCGCGTGCGGATCGCCCGCGAGCACGAGGCCGACCTGTTCATTTCCATCCATGCGGACACCATCCGCCTGAAGGGCATCCGGGGCGCGACGGTCTACACCGTATCGGAGAAGGCCTCCGACGCCGAGGCGCAGGCGCTTGCCGACCGCGAAAACCTTTCCGACAAGCTTGCCGGCATCGAGATCGAGGAAGACAACCAGGACGTGGCCGATATCCTCATCGAGCTCATCCGGCGCGAAACGCACAATTTCTCACTGAAATTCGCGCATTCGCTGGTCGGCGAGCTGTCCGATACGGTCGGCCTCATCAACAATCCGCACCGCTCCGCCGGCTTCCGCGTGCTGAAGGCGCCGGACGTTCCGTCGGTGCTCATCGAGCTCGGCTACCTGTCCAATCCGGAAGATGAAGAACAGTTGCGTGATCCCGATTGGCGTGGCAAAGCTGCCGAAAGCATCGCCAGAGCGGTGGACAGTTTCGCAACCGCCAAGATGGCGGTGGGTGGATAACGCTTCAGTTGCGCTATATGGGCCGTGGCGGCGTTGCGTGTGCACAACACCTCGTGGCTTAATGCGGCATATTCGGCACAGTTTGGCGAAATTGCCCCATTTTGCCCACATCCGGGCGACATTGCTGCGCCCTATCGGATCGGGAAGGCCCGGCGTCTTGCGGTGGGCAGGTTTTTTGCAGAGGAATTCCCGAACCTCGGACTGGAGCGGGCATGATTCGTCTAATCGGCTATTTTTTCGGCATCGGCACCATGCTGGCATTGCTGGTCGCTGGAGGCGTGGCGCTTTATGTCAGTCATCTGACGAAGGATCTGCCCGATTACGAGGTGCTGGCGCGCTATGAGCCGCCGGTCACGACGAGGATTCACGCCTCCGATGGCGCGCTGATGGGCGAATTCGCGCGGGAGCGCCGCCTGTTCCTGCCCATCCAGGCGGTTCCCGATCGCGTCAAGGCCGCCTTCCTCTCCGCCGAGGACAAGAATTTCTACAACCATCCCGGCATCGACGTGACCGGCCTCGTCCGCGCCATCGTCGTCAATCTGCAGAACTTCGGCTCCGGCCGCCGCCAGGTGGGCGCTTCCACCATCACCCAGCAGGTGGCGAAGAACTTCCTGCTGACCTCGGACCAGACCTATGAGCGCAAGGTCAAGGAGATGATCCTGGCCTTCCGCATCGAGCAGGCCTATTCGAAGGATCGCATCCTCGAACTCTATATGAACGAGATCTTCTTCGGCATGGGCGCCTACGGCATCGGCGGCGCCGCGCTCACCTACTTCAACAAGTCGGTAAACGAACTGAGCGTGGCCGAAGCCGCCTATCTGGCGTCGCTGCCGAAAGGCCCGTCCAACTATCACCCGTTCCGCCACGCCGACCGTGCGATCGAGCGCCGCAACTGGGTGATCGACCAGATGGTCGAGAACGGCTACGTCACCCGCGAGGACGGCGACAAGGCCAAGGCCGAGCCGCTGGGCGTCAATCCCCGCCGCAACGGCACCTATGTGTTCGCGGGCGAGTATTTTACCGAGGAAGTGCGCCGCGAGATCATTTCGCGCTATGGCGAGAACGCGCTTTACGAGGGCGGGCTTTCGGTGCGCACCACGCTTGACCCGAAGCTGCAGCGCATTGCCCGCAAGGCCATGCAGCACGGCTTCCTCAAGTTCGACACCCTGCGCGGCTATCGCGGACCGGTGACGCATATCGACGTGTCGGGCGACTGGGGCGAGAAGCTCGGCGAGGTCAAGGGCCTGAGCGACGTTCCCGAATGGCGGCTGGCGGTGGTTCTCGACAGCTCCTCCTCCGGCCTGGCCATCGGCCTGCAGCCCGAGCGGCAGGCGTCGGGCGCGCTCGTCGCCGAGCGCGTGAAGGGCACCATCGCCAAGGAAGACATGAGCTTCGCCATGCGCCATGTGGTGAACGGCAAGCGCGTGAAGGCGAATTCGCCCGCCGACGTGCTGTCGCCCGGCGACGTGGTGTTCGTGGAGAAGAAGAACGGTTCGGACAGCGCCTACATGCTGCGCCAGCCGCCGGAAGTGTCGGGCGGGCTCGTTGCCATGGACCCGCATACCGGCCGCGTGCTGGCCATGGTCGGCGGCTTCTCCTATGCGCAGTCCGAGTTCAACCGCGCCACCCAGGCCATGCGCCAGCCGGGCTCGTCGTTCAAGCCGATCGTCTATTCGGCCGCGCTGGACAACGGCTATACGCCGGCCTCCGTCATCATGGACGGTCCCATCACCATCCATATCGGCAACACGGTGTGGTCGCCGAAGAACTATGATGGCAAGGGGGCGGGTCCCTCGACGCTGCGCGCCGGCATCGAGCGCTCGCGCAACCTGATGACCGTTCGCCTCGCCAACGACATGGGCATGAAGCTCGTGGCCGAATATGCCGAGCGCTTCGGCGTCTACGACAAGATGCCCCAGCATCTGGCGATGTCGCTCGGTTCGGGTGAAACCACGGTCATGCGCATGGTTTCGGCCTATTCGGTGATGGCCAATGGCGGGCGGCAGATCAAGCCGTCGCTGATCGACCGCATCCAGGATCGCTACGGCAAGACCGTCTACAAGCACGACGAGCGCGGCTGTGAGGGCTGCCAGGCCGACGATTGGGCCGACGGCGCCGCCGAGCCGAAGCTGATCGACAATTCCGAGCAGGTGCTCGACCCGATGACCGCCTACCAGATCACCTCGATGATGGAAGGCGTGGTCATTCGCGGCACCGCCACCACGCTTCGGGAGCTTGGCCGTCCCATCGCCGGCAAGACCGGCACGACCAACGACGAGAAGGACGCCTGGTTCATCGGCTACACGCCGAATATCGTGGTGGGCCTCTATATGGGCTACGACAAGCCGCAGCCGCTCGGTCGGGGCGCGACCGGCGGCGGTCTGGCCGCGCCGATCTTCAAGGAATTCATGGCCGACGCCATGAAGGGCGTGCCGCCCGCGGAGTTCAAGGTGCCGGAGGGCATGAAGGTCATCGCCATCAACCGCAAGACCGGCATGCAGGCCAATCCGGGCGATCCGGACACGATCATGGAAGCCTTCAAGCCCGGCACCGGCCCGGCCGACAGCTACTGGGTCATCGGCATGGGCGAGGACGGCTCCAACGGCTCCGGCGAAGCGCTCTCGCCGCGCGCCAGCGAGGCGATCAACCAGGGCGGCGGCGGCCTCTACTGACAAACTGGACAGACGAGGATGGGCCGGCCGCGAAAGCCGGCCCATTTCGCTTTACAGGGCAGGGATGCCTGCCTATGTTCCGCGCCAAATCACTCCCTATCTGTTTCGGAAGGACTGGAAAGCTGCCATGCGTGCAGAAACCGAAAAGCTTGTCGACGAAATCAAGCAGGCCATAAGCCTGCTGAGGAGGCATCTTTGACTGGGATCAGGCTCTAAAACGGCTTGAATACCTGAACATGCGTTCCGAGGACTCGAGCCTCTGGGACGACCCGCAGGAAGCCCAGAAACTGATGCGCGAGCGCCAGAGCCTGGACGATTCGATCAATGCCATCACCGGCCTGGCGCGCGCGCTGGACGACAATGTCGGCCTGATCGAGCTCGGCGAGGAAGAAGGCGATGACGGCATCGTCTCCGAGGCCGAGGCTGGAATCCGCTCCCTTGCGGGCGAGGTGAAGGCGCGCCAGATCGAGACCATGCTCTCGGGCGAGGCCGACGGCAACGACACCTATCTGGAAGTGCATGCCGGCGCCGGCGGCACCGAAAGCCAGGACTGGGCTTCGATGCTTTTGCGCATGTACACGCGCTGGGCCGAGCGCCGGCGCTTCAAGGTCGAGGTCCTGGAAGTCCACGATGGCGAAGAGGCGGGCATCAAGTCGGCCACGCTGCTCATCAAGGGCCATAACGCCTATGGCTGGCTGAAGACCGAGTCGGGCGTGCATCGCCTGGTGCGCATCTCGCCCTATGACAGCAATGCCCGGCGCCACACCTCTTTCTCCAGCGTATGGGTCTATCCGGTCGTGGATGATTCCATCGAGATCGCGGTTTCGGAATCCGACGTGCGCATCGACACCTACCGCGCCTCGGGCGCCGGCGGCCAGCACGTCAACACCACCGATTCGGCGGTGCGCATCACGCATATCCCCACCGGCATCGTCGTGGCCTGCCAGCAGGAGCGTTCCCAGCACAAGAACCGCGCCACGGCGTGGAACATGCTGAGGGCGCGTCTCTACGAGGAAGAGCTGAAGAAGCGCGAGGAAGCGGCCAATGCCACCGCCGCCTCCAAGACGGACATCGGCTGGGGCCACCAGATCCGCTCCTACGTCCTGCAGCCCTACCAGCTCGTGAAGGACCTGCGCACCGGCGTGGAAAGCACGAGCCCGCAGGACGTCCTGGACGGCGACCTCGACGATTTCATGGAAGCCTCGCTCTCGCATCGCATCGAGGGCAACTCGGGCCAGGCGATCGCCGATATCGACTGATTCCACTTCGGGTTGAATATCGAGGCCGTTCCGGGCAACCGGGCGGCCTCTTTTTTTCGTGAACCGCTCCGGCCGTTCCGCGCCGAAAAAGGCGGAACAATCCGGCGCGATCCTTCGTTAAGCGGCTGGGCGAGGCTTCATCAGAGGGGGACCCTTTGGAGAGCATCTCATGTTCTGCTCGGCAAATTGGCCCCGGTATGCCCTTTGTGTGAGTGCTGTGGCGTCACTCGGTCTGCTTGCATCTTCCGTTTCCCCCAGCCTTGCCCATCAGGCCAAATCCGGCTGGACCTATCCCACCGCCTGCTGCTCGGGAATCGACTGCCGTGAAGTGCCCGACAAGGCCATCAGCGAGCGGCCCGAAGGCTATGTCATCGTCGGCACGGGCGAGGTTCTTCCCTACAAGGATGCGCGCGTGCGCAATTCTCCCGATGGCGAATACCACTGGTGTTCGATCGGCGGCGCCGACGACACCAAGACGGTCTGCCTTTTCGTGCCGCCGCGCTCCTACTGATCACCCGATCCGGCTATATTGCCCGCACCGACTCGGCCGGCCGCCCGGCCGGTTTTCGCGGCGCGTGGGTTTTGCCGTTCGGCTTTTCGCCGTATTTCATGCTACAAGGGCGCGGAAGGGCTTTGGCGCCGGTTTCGGCGCGGGATGACTTTTTAAAGAGGGACGATCCGGAATGAAAATGAAACTGATCGCCGTGCTTGCGGCCACGGCTTTTCTTGGTGCGTGCACGACCGATCCCTACACCGGCGAGCAGAAGATCTCCAACACGGCCGGCGGCGCGGCGCTCGGTGCCGGCGTGGGCGCTCTGGCCGGCCTCGCGGTCGGCGGCAGCAAGGTCGCCCAGCGCAACGCGGTCCTGATCGGCGCCGGCATCGGTGCGCTGACCGGCGGCGCCATCGGCGCGACCATGGACCGCAACGAGGCGGAACTGCGCGCCCAGCTTCAGGGAACGGGTGTCAGCGTCACGCGCGCCGGCAACCAGATCATCCTCAACATGCCGTCGGACATCACCTTCGGCGTCGATCAGGATGCCATCAAGCCGGAATTCTTCTCGGTGCTGAACTCGGTGGCGCTGGTGCTGAAGAAATACAACCAGACGCTCGTCGACGTCTTCGGCCACACCGATTCGACCGGCAGCGCTCAGCACAATTTCGACCTGTCGCAGCGCCGCGCGCTCTCTGTCGCCAACTATCTCAGCGCGCAGGGCGTCGATTCGCGCCGCTTCGCCGTCACCGGCTTCGGCAAGACGCGCCCGATCGCGACCAACGACACGCCGGAAGGCCGCGCCCAGAACCGTCGCGTGGAAATCCAGCTCTCGCCGCTCACCTGAGCGGCGACCAGCCTGCGGAATCGAAAAGCCCCGGATCGCGATCCGGGGCTTTTTCGTGTCTGGGGCGATGAACGGTCGCGCCGTCACGCGGCGAAATCAGATCTTCGCGTCGATCAGCATGAAGGCCGGAATGTCGTCGCCGAAGCCGACGACCTTGTCGTCGTCGTCCTTGTGATGGCGCTGGCGGCGCTCTTCGTTATGGCTGGGCGCCTCGTGGCGTGCCTTGCGTTCGGCATTGTCGGCCCTGATGTTCTCGCGGCGCGACTTCCGCTCCTCGGGCTCGGCGGTATCCCGGGCGGCGGCCTCCGGCGCCGGCCTTTCCTCGCCGGCCTTGTCCTGCCGGGAGCCGCGCTTGCGCTCGCCTTCGTCCTTGCGGCCGCGTCCACGCTGACCGGCGCGGCCGCGGCGCGGGGCTTCCTCGCCCTCGCTTTCGACCACGGTCGAGAGGTCGCCGTCATGCCATTCGATCGGCTTGCCGATCAGCTTCTCGATGGCGTCGACATATTTGGTGTCGGCCTTGGTGACGATGGTGAAGGATTTTCCCGAGCGGCCGGCGCGGCCGGTGCGGCCGATGCGGTGGACATAGTCTTCCGCATGGATCGGCACGTCGAAATTGAAGACGTGGCTGACATCGGGGATATCGAGGCCGCGTGCGGCGACATCGGACGCGACGAGCAGCTTCAGCTTGCCCTCGCGGAAATTGGACAGCATGGTCATGCGCGCGCGCTGGTCCATGTCGCCGTGCAGCGCGCCGGCGTCGAAGTCGTGCTTGATGAGCGAGCGGAACAGCTCGGACACTTCCACCTTGCGATTGCAGAAGATGATCGCGTTCTTCAGCTCGGCTTCCTCGGCCCGGATCAGGTCGCGCAGCACGGCGCGCTTCTCCCAGGGCTTGCGGCCGGACTTGACCAGCCGCTGCGTGACGGTCGCGGCGGTGGAGGAGGCCTTGGCCACCTCGACGCGAACCGGCGCGTGCAGGAACTGCTCGGTCAGCTTGGTGATCTCCGGCGGCATGGTGGCCGAGAAGAACAGCGTCTGCCGGGTGAAGGGGATGAGCTTGCAGATGCGCTCGATGTCGGGGATGAAGCCCATGTCGAGCATGCGGTCGGCCTCGTCGATGACGAGGATTTCCACCGCCGAGAGCAACAGCTTGCCGCGCTCGAAATGGTCGAGCAGGCGGCCGGGCGTGGCAATCAGCACGTCGGCGCCGCGCTCCAGCTTGCGCTCCTGGTCGTCGAAGGAGACGCCGCCGATCAGCAGCGCGAGGTTGAGCCGGCTGTTCTTGCCGTATTTGATGAAATTCTCTTCGACCTGGGCGGCAAGTTCACGCGTCGGCTCGAGAATGAGCGTGCGCGGCATGCGGGCCCGGGCGCGGCCCTTTTCCAGCCGCGTGAGCATCGGCAGAACGAAGGAGGCGGTCTTGCCGGTGCCGGTCTGGGCAATGCCCAGAACGTCCTTGCCTTGCAGGGCATGTGGAATTGCACCGGCCTGGATGGGCGTGGGCTGTGTGTAGCCGGCGTCGACGACTGCGGAAAGGACCTTCGGCGAGAGGCCGAGGTCTGCGAAAGTCAACGCGTCTGGAGCGATCTGGGTGTCTGAGGACAAGTGTCTTGGCTGTCTTTGGCTTCAAGGGCGCGCCCTGAGGACGCGGCAAACGCCTCGCGCTTGCACAATATTTCTCCGCGTTACGTTCAGTAACGCGTTTTGTCAACACAATCGGCGGGAAATGCACGGATTGCGTTTGCCAATACTTAGTCCGTCGGCCCGGCCAGGGCAATGGTATCAATAGCGGAATTGTTCAGCCAGTATGCGCTCGTTCCAGGAATGGCTGGCATCGAACAGCAGCGTGGCGGTTTCACGGCGCGATTGCTGCACGGTGACCGAGAGCACCGACTTGGCCTCCGTGTGGTCGGCCGCTACGTTCACCGGGCGCTTGTCCGCTTCCAGAATGTCGAAGCGCACCACCGCGTCCTGCGGGATCAGCGCGCCGCGCCAGCGGCGCGGGCGAAAGGGGCTGACGGGGGTGAGGGCAAGCAATGGCGCATCCAGCGGCAGTATAGGGCCATGCGCGGAAAGGTTATAGGCAGTCGAGCCGGCCGGCGTCGCCACCATCACGCCGTCGCAGCTCAGTTCTTCCAGCCGGACCTTGTCATCGATGGAGATGCGTATCTTCGCGGTCTGGTAGGATTGCCGCCACAGCGCGACTTCATTGATGGCAAGCGCGGAAACCCCGGTATCGTCGGCCAGATGGGCCTCCATCTGCAGCGGCCGGATGGTTTCCGGCACGGCGACCTGGATGCGCTCGCGCAGGTCCTCCTCGTTGAACTCGTTCATGAGGAAACCGACGGTGCCGCGATTCATGCCGTAGACCTGCTTGCCGGTCGACATGGTTTCGCGCAGCGTCTGGAGCAGGAAGCCGTCGCCGCCCAGCGCGACGATGACGTCGGCATCGGCCAGCGGCGTGTTGCCATACCGGGCAGCAAGGCGCGCCGCAGCCTCTTCGGCGTCCGGTGTGCCGGAGGATATGAAGGCGAATGTGTCGCGCGGTCTGCGTGTCATGGCTGCTGCCCGTCCTCGCCTGGAAAACTCTGGCGTGTCGAGGTAGCATGCCCCAATGCCCCTGCAAAGGGACAGGGTCGCGAACGCAGCGTCAGGCGGCGCGAGACTGGCGCGGGAGGGGAAATGCCATGAAAGTCAAGCGAATCATCGCCAATATCGACACGGGCGACATATCGTCCGCCAGGCGGTTCTACCACGATGTGCTGGGTATGGACCTGCTGATGGATCATGGCTGGATCGCGACCTACGGTTCCGACGAGACGATGAATGTGCAGATCAGCTTCGCCGAGCAGGGCGGCTCAGGTACGCCCACGCCGGACCTGTCGATCGAGGTGGACGATGTGGACGCCGCGCTGGAAGCCATGCGAAAGGCGGGGTTCGCGATCGAATACGGCCCCGCGGACGAGCCCTGGGGGGTGCGCCGCTTTTATGTGCGCGACCCGTTCGGCCGGTTGGTCAACATTCTCGAGCACCGCTGATGAGCACCCGGTGGCCCGCAACCCGCATCATGCGGACTTCAGCGCGCGCCGCAGCTTTTCATAATCGGCCCAGGGGTCGGCTTTCCTCAACGCTTCCGCCAGCGGCTTGCCATCGACCGTGAAGTGGTCGGGGCCGATGCCCTGCTCGACCTCCTGCCAGGTGATCGGAACGGAGACCGTGGCTTTCGGCTTGGCCCGCGTCGAATAGGGAGCCACCGTCGTCGCGCCGCGCGCATTGCGCAGGTAATCTATGAAAATCCGGCCCTTGCGCGCGGATTTGGAGAGAGTTGCCGTGTAGCGCCGCGGATCGGACTGTTCCATGGCCTTGGCGAAGTCGTGGGCGAAGGTCTTCACCGTCGCCCAGTCCGCTTTCGGCTTCAGCGGCACGACGACATGAAATCCCTTGCCGCCGGATGTCTTGACCAGATGCGGCAGGCCGATCTGCTCAAGCCGATCTCCCACTTCGAGCGTTGCCTTGCGCACTTCCTCGACGCCCAGCCCTTCATCGGGGTCGAGGTCGAAGACGATCTGGTCGGGCGTGTCGAGGGCGTCCATCGCCGCACCCCAGAGGTGGATTTCCACGACCCCGAGCTGGACAAGTGCCGAAAGGCCATTGAAATCCTTGATATAAAGCAGCTCTTCCTTGTCCTCGGGATCATATGCCCGATAGACCGCTTCCGGCATGCCGGGCGAAGCGTGCTTCTGGAAGAAGCGCTGGCCGCCGCCGACGCCGTCGGGCGCCCGCACCAGCGCCAGCGGCCGGTTGACGACGAAGCGCTCCATGCGTGGCCAGACCCGCTCGTAATGTTCCAGCAGGCCGATCTTGGTCAGGCCGGCTTCCGGCCACAGCATCTTGGCGGGATTGGACAGGTTCACGCTGCTCTTCCCCCTGGCTTTGGTCGTCGCGGCGCGGTTCGTGCGGGGCGGTGCTTCACCGGGCTCGCTCTTGCCGGCATCCTGCCCGGATCGGGCCGTCTCGGCAACGACTTCCTCCGCCGGCTTGTCTTCGCGCAGCCCCTGGAAGGAGGCGTGGCGGATGTTGCCGTCCGCCGTCCAGCTGCGGAATTCGACCTCGGCCACGAGATCGGGCTTCACCCACACCACGCTTTTTTCCCTTCCGGCGGCACCGGAGATCGGCGGGGTGGCCGTTTTGATCCGATCGAGCTTTTTCTTCAGGTCGGCGGCGTTGGTTGCGTTGAAGCCGGTGCCGACATGGCCGGCCGATTTCAGCTCGCCGCCTTCGCGATAGCCGACGACCAGCGAGCGCAGGTCGCGCCCGGTTTTGGCCGAGGGCAGATAGCCGAGGATGACGAATTCCTGCCGAAGCGTGCATTTGGACTTGATCCAGTCGCTGCCGCGCCCGCTGCGATAGGGGGCGTCGGCCCGCTTGGAGACCACACCTTCCAGCCCCATGCGGCAGGCGTGCTTGAGCATCGTGTTGCCCGGCTGCACGAAATGCTCGCTGTAGCGCAGCACGCCGTTGCCGTCGGTTTTGCCGAGAAGCTCCTGCAGCCGCGCCTTGCGTTCCGTCAGCGGTTCGCCGCGCAGGTCTTCACCATCGAGGTAGAGCAGGTCGAAGAGATAATAGACCAGACGGTCGCCGCGTCCTTCCGAGAGTTCGGCCTGCAACGAGGAGAATGACGAGACGCCATTGTCGGCCAGCACGACGATCTCGCCGTCGACGATCGCGTTCCGGCAGTTCAGCATGGCCAGCGCCTTGGGGATGCGCTCGCCGAAGCGCTCGGTCCAGTCCAGCCCGGTCCGGGTCAGCAGCCTCGCCTTGCCGTTCTCGATCTGCCCTTGCATGCGATAGCCGTCGAACTTCACCTCATGCACCCATTCCCTGCCGGGCGGCGGGTTCGGTTTCAGCGTCGCCAGGCAAGGCTCGATGAAGCCCGGCAGCCTGGCCACCTTCACGGCCTTGGCGGGTTTGGCGGTCTGCTTGTTTTCGGGGGGTGAAACTGGCTGACCGCGCGGTCTGGATTGCCAGGTTGCGGGGCTGATCTTGGCGATTTCATCGATCGACAGCCCGGATTTCACCGAATCCGGAGCCTCGATCAATATGTCTTCGCCGGGGCGAGCGAAGGAATCGTCTGATTTTATCAGCAGCCAGTTGTCGCGTTTCTCGCCGGGGCGAGGGCGCAGGCGAACGAGATGCCAGCGCCCGTTGAGCTTGTTGCCCTTCAGCTCGAAATCGAGGTGTCCTTTCTTCATGCCGGCGTCGGGATCGCCTTCCGGCACCCATGTGCCTTCGTCCCACACCAGCACGGAGCCGCCGCCATATTGCCCCTTCGGGATCGTGCCCTCGAAAGACGCATATTCGATGGGGTGGTCCTCGACATGCACCGCGAGCCGTTTTTCGGAAGGGTCGAGGCTGGGGCCGCGCGTGACCGCCCAGCTCCACAGCACCCCGCCATGCTCCAGCCGGAAGTCGTAATGCAGGCGGGTCGCCGCATGTTTCTGGATGACGAAGATGCCGCCGGGCTGCGCCGAGCGGGCAGGGCGCGCGCGACCGGAGGGTTCGCCGGTTTTGCGGAAGTCGCGCTTTGCCTGGTATTGCTGCAGGGGAGCCAAGAGCAAGCTCCTCACGCGGATTTACGCTTCGCGGAGGCGCCGCCCGAGGGCTTGCGGGCGGCCTTGGCGGCGCGCCGGGCCGCCGGTTTCTTGTCGGGCGCCTCCTCCTCTTCGTCGCCTCCCTCCGAGGCCAGGCTCTGCTTCAGCGCATCGAACAGGTTCACCACATTGGAAGGCTGCGGCGCGGCCTTGACCACGGGCGGCTTGCGGCCGGCCTTCTTGGCCCGGATCAATTCCAGCAGCGCGTTCTCATAGTGATCCTCGAATTTCGAGGGGTCGAACTTCGTCTTCTTGCGATCGATGATGTGCGTGGCGAGGTCGATGATCTCCTCGTCGATCTTCAGGTCGTCGATGTCCTCGAAGACGGTCGTGGCCTTGCGCACGGTGTTCTGGTAGCGCAGCGTGGTCAGGAGCATGCCCTTGCCGAGCGGTTCGATCACCACGGGCCGCTCGCGCCGGTAAAGGACGATGCGCGAGAGCCCCGCCATCTTCCTGGCGGCCAGCGCATCGCGTATGGCGATGAAGGCCTCTTCCGACACCTTGTCGGCGGGCGCGAGATAATAGGGCGTGTCGAGATAGACCTGCTCGATCTCCGATTTCTGCACGAAGCCGTCGAGGTTCATCGTGTGCTCGGATTCGATGTGCAGGGCTTCGATCTCGTTCTCCTCGATGAGCAGATACTGGTCCTTGTCGACCTCGTAGCCCTTGACCTCGTTCTTGTCCTGGACCGGCTTTCCGGTGACGGCGTCGATATACTGGCGCTTCACCGTATTGCCGGTGTCGCGGTTTATGACGCGGAACGAGACTTTCTCGGTATGGGTGGTCGCGTTGGTCAGCTCCACCGCGCAGGTGACCAGTGACAGCTTGAGATAGCCGCGCCAAGCGGGACGCGCGGCCATCAGTGCAATCCTCGCCGTGCGGCGTGGGCAGTCGAAAAAACGGAAACGTTGTTCATTACGATGCGCCTGCGTTCGATCTGAGTCGGGTTCGTTGCTGAACGCAGCGCCGACGGGATGGTTCCTGTCCGGCCGGAAGCGCGAGAATCCGCCCATGATGCAGCCGCCGCGGAGTTTTGACTTTACTGGCCGCGCAGATGTGCTAACCGGAGAGCCAAGTGCCCTTATAGCTCAGTTGGTAGAGCACCTGATTTGTAATCAGGGGGTCGGCGGTTCGAGTCCGTCTGGGGGCACCACATCCGTCGAATTCATGTCGTTTGGTCGCGCTGGCGCGTCGTCATGCGCGGGCGCGGGACTTGCCCATGAAAAAGGGCGCTCCGCTTGCGCGGAACGCCCTCCAATGGCGTGTCGGATGCCGGTCAGTGATCGATGTTGACGTCCTTAGTCTCCTTACCGAGCAGCAGGGAGATGAGCGTCAGAACCGCCATGGCCGAGAGATAGATGCCGACCCAGAAGGGGCTGCCGCCGCCGGCGCTCCACAGCGCCACCGCGATGAAGGGGGCGACCGCCGCGCCGAGAATCGACGACACGTTGTAGGAAATGCCCGAGCCGGTGTAGCGCACATTGGCCGGGAACAGTTCCGGCAGCAGCGCGCCCATCGGCCCGAAGGTCATGCCCATCAGCGAGAAGCCGACGATGAGCCAGGCCATGACGCCGACACCGCCGATCGAGAGGATCGGCACCCACAGCAGGCCGAACAGGATGATGGCCAGCGTGATCCAGATCAGCGTCTTGCGGCGGCCCCAGCGGTCGGCCCAGGGGCCGGACACCATGGTGAAGATGCCGAAGAACACCACGCCGATGATCATCATCAGCACGAAGGTGCTGTAGTCGTAGCCCAGCCCCGGCACCGGCGCGGTGGTCGCGGCGCGGCCGTAGCTGAGCGAAAAGGTGGTCATCAGGTAGAACAGCACATAGGTGGCGAGCATGTAGAACGTGCCCAGCACCAGCTCGCGCCAATGCGTCCTGACCGCCGCCACCAGCGGCACCTTCTGGACCTTGCCGGTCTGGACGGTTTTCTCGAAGGCGGTGCTTTCCACGAGGTTGAGGCGGACCCAGAGCCCGACAGCGACCATGACGATCGAGAACAGGAAGGGAATGCGCCAGCCCCAGTCGAGGAAGGCCAGCGACGGCCGCGATGGATCGTCGGACGGCAGGATGGCCGCGATGATGAGGAACAGGCCGTTGGCGATGATGAAGCCGATCGGCGCGCCGAGCTGGGGGAAGGTGCCGAAGATCGCGCGCTTGCCTGCCGGCGCGTTCTCGGTCGCCACCAGCGCCGCGCCGCTCCATTCGCCGCCGAGCGCGAAGCCCTGGGCAAGGCGCAGGAGCACCAGCAGCAGCGGCGCGAACCAGCCGGCCGTGGCGTAGGTGGGCAGAACGCCGATGAGGAAGGTGGCGATGCCCATGGTGAGCAGCGCGCCGACCAGCGTGATCTTGCGGCCGCGCTTGTCGCCGAGATGGCCGAAGAAGATCGCCCCGAGCGGCCGGGCGACCATCGCCGCGCCGAATACGGCGAAGGAGGCGAGCAGCGCGGTCGTCTCGTTGCCGGCCGGGAAGAAGAGATGCGGGAAGACCAGCACCGCAGCGGTGGCATAGACGTAGAAATCGTAGAATTCGATCGTCGTGCCGATGAGGCTGGCCAGGATGACGCGGGAGCGTGGATTTGCGGGAGTGATGCTCGCCGACGTCGCAGTGGCTGTTGAGGACATTTACAAAGATGCTCCAAAGGGTCGAAGCAGGATTGGGAGGAAATGGCGCATCCACGCCATTTGTCGCTTCGACCAACGTTGTTGGAAAGCGGAGCGCTCACATGCGGCGAGCGACGCTGCTGCGTTCAATGTCCTCTGCGAACGAATATTTCAAGAAAATTCGTTTCCGGTTCCTGATCGGTCGGAAAATACGATGCCTTTGAAACGGACCGGATGCGACGGCCCCGTGCGGTGGCGCCGACGGCGGTTGCCGTGGCGCACAACGGTCGCGCGGGCGCAGGCTCGCGTCGTGGGTCGTCAGCCCGTTTTGTCAGGGCACGTCGTCGTTCGCGACGATGCCGCCTTCACCTTCGAGGCGTGAAATGCGCCTCGCTTCCGATTTGGAGAATTTGAGCCGGACGCCGATGCCGCCGTCGGTTTCATCGGGAATGAAGACCGCGCCGAATTCCTCGAGGGTCCTGCGGATGGAGGCGATGGCGGCCGGACCGGGAACTTCGATCTTGCGCTCGAACTGCTCGATGATGAGCTCATCCACCCTGGAGCGGTTGGCCAGCAGGGTTCGCGAGACTTCGACCAGCGCGCGTGCCGCGCGACATTGCGATCCGGTAATCATGTCGCCCTCCTTTTCAGGGGAGCATCGGTGAAACGGACACCGAGGTCAATCGCGGGCGACTTTCAGCGCCCGCAGCTTCGCAATTGTCCCGAGTAGCGGATGGCCATGTTGGCGGCGCGGCGCGCGCCCTGCTGCGCGGTGGCATTGCCGGCGCCGCGGGAGTAGCCGGAATGGCCGAGATAATAGGCCAGATAGAGGTTGTAGGTGTCGTTGAGCGCGATGTTGTTCACGCGGTTGCTGGTGGCATGGTACCAACCGATGAAATGGATGGCGTCGGCGAAATTGGACCTGCGCGCATACCAGTTGCCCGTTTCCATCTGGTAGCGCTTCCAGGTGCCGTCGAGCGCCTGCGAATAGCCATAGGCGGAGGAGGGGCGCGTCCACGGGATGAAGCCCAGCAGCTTGGTGCGCGGCGGGCGGGCGTAGGGGCTGAAGCCCGATTCCGCATAGATCGTTGCCATCAGGATTGGAACGGGGACGCCGAATTCGCGCTCGGTCTTCTTGGCCGCGCCGTACCAGCTGTTGAACCAGCCATCGCGCTGGTCGAACACGGCGCAGACATCGTTGATACGCGATGGGGCGGATGCGCAGCTCCCCAGCAGCAGGAGCGCGACGAGATACAGGGCGCGCTTCATAAAACCTCGCTTTCACGAGTCTGCTAACCGGAAAAAATTTAAGCAAAATTTAACGGGCACCCCTGGCGGCCGGTGTTTCCATCGGCTGGGCCGCCGGCTCCACGGTTATCCACGCTGTCCACAGCCGTCAGCCCTGAGGGGGGGTGCTTGGGGACGATCTTCAAATCGGCAACCGGACCTCCCATATCGGAGCGGAGGGGCCCTTTGGCCTACTCATGGGTTCCGTAGGCCACAGGGCTTCGAGGGAGGTGGTGCATGATCAGGATCGTCCTTATCGTCGTGCTTGCCATGCTGGCCTGGTGCGCGCTGGCAAGACTGTTTCGCCTGCTCAGAACCGCGAACATCGACTGGACCGGCGTGACGGCGGCAATCGCCTTCGTCGTTCTCGCCTTCTGGCTGCGCCACATCACCGGAATGGGCTGATCGCCGTCACCCGGCAGCACCGGTTGGACTGTCCTGGCCCGGCTCGGCGCCGCCGATCATCCTTGTCACCTCCGCGGCGGCATCGCGCACCATCGGCCCGATTTCGGCAAGCCGTTCGAGCGTCACGCGCACCGTGGGCCCCGAGACCGAAACGCCGCCGACAGGCTCGCCGAATTCGTTGAAGATCGCCGCGGCCACGCAGCGCATGCCCGGATGGCGTTCCTCGTCGTCCACCGACCAGCCGCGCGCGCGGATTTCCGACAGGTCGCGGGCGAGGGCGCTCTCGTCGGCGAGCGTCTTGGGCGTATATGCCTCAAGCCCCGCCTTGTGAACGATCGCTTCCACCCGCTCCGCCGGCAGATGCGCCAGGATCGCCTTGCCGATGCCGGAGGCATGGAACGAGGTGCGCGTGCCGGGCCGGAAGAAGGCGCGGATCGGCTGATGCGTCTCCACCTGGCTGACGAAGACCACGCAGTCTTCCTCGGCCACGCCCAGATTGGCCGTCTCGCCGGTCTGCTCCATCAGGTCCTGCATGACGATCCGGGCGAGGTCGAACAGCTTGCGCCGGCGCAGGAAGGCCGAGCCCATGCGATAGGTCTCGACCCCGATCGACCAGAGCTGCTCGATCTTGTCGAACTCGACCATGCCGTGGCTCTCCAGCGTGGTCAGCATGCGGTAGACGGTGGAGGCGGCAAGGCCGGAACTCGCCGCGATCTCGCTCAGCGACAGGCCGTTGCCTTGCGCCACGATGGCGAGGATGCGCAGCGCCCGGTCGAGCGACTGGACGGATGTGTTGTCGGGCTGCGGGTTGAAGGAGCGCGGACGCCCGCGCTGCCGCTTCTCGGTTGCTTCCATCGCACTTGGCCTCCTTCACACCAGTCGATGATAAAAAATATTTCCATAATTTGGAATAATCCAGGCATGGAAAAGGGAAAAGTCTTTCAAATCAGTGGCTAGTAATTTTCACGGATTAATGAAAAAATATTTTGAAAAAATTGAAAAATACCGATCCCTCTGCCACGCTCCTCCCCAACGAAGATGTTTTGAGCGGAGGTCTGACATGGCCCGTATGCGTGCTGTCGATGCGGCTGTCCTCGTCCTGGAGAAGGAGGGCGTTCATTGCGCCTTCGGCGTGCCGGGCGCGGCGATCAACCCTCTTTACTCGGCGCTGAAGGCGCGTGGCTCGATCCGGCACGTGCTGGCGCGCCATGTCGAGGGCGCTTCGCACATGGCCGAAGGCTTTACCCGCGCCAAGGCCGACAATATCGGCGTCTGCATCGGCACGTCCGGCCCGGCCGGCACCGACATGATCACCGGGCTCTATTCCGCCTCCGCGGATTCCATTCCCATCCTGTGCATTACCGGGCAGGCGCCGCGCGCCCGGCTCACCAAGGAGGATTTCCAGGCGGTCGACATCGCGGCGATCGCCGCGCCGGTCACCAAATGGGCGGTGACCGTCATGGAGCCCTATCTGGTGCCGATGGCGCTGCAGAAGGCGTTTTTCCTGATGCGTTCGGGCCGTCCCGGCCCGGTTCTGGTCGATCTGCCGCTCGACGTGCAGCTTGCCGAGATCGAGTTCGACATCGACACCTATGAGCCGATGACGCCGCACAAGCCGGCCATCACCCGCGCGCAGGCGGAAAAGGCGCTGGCCATGCTCAACGAGGCGGAGCGGCCGCTGATCGTCGCCGGCGGCGGCATCATCAATGCGGATGCCTCCGACCTGCTGGTCGAGTTCGCCGAGATCACCGGCGTTCCGGTCATCCCGACGCTGATGGGCTGGGGCACGATCCCCGACGACCATCGCCTGATGGCCGGCATGTGCGGCCTGCAGACGTCGCACCGCTACGGCAATGCCAATATGCTGGCGTCCGATTTCGTCATCGGCATCGGCAACCGCTGGGCCAACCGCCACACCGGTTCGGTCGACAAATACACGCAGGGCCGCAAGTTCATCCACATCGACATCGAGCCGACCCAGATCGGCCGCGTCTTCGCGCCGGACTATGGCATCGTCTCCGATGCGGGGGCTGCGCTGAAGATGCTGCTCGATGTCGCCACCGAATGGCGCACCGCCGGCAGGCTGCGCGACTGGAGCGGCTGGGCGCAGGAATGCTTGGCGCGCAAGACCTCCATGAACCGCAAGACGCATTTCGACCAGGTGCCGATGAAGCCGCAGCGCGTTTACGAGGAGATGAACAGGGCGTTCGAGCGGGACACATGCTACGTTTCCACCATCGGCCTGTCGCAGATCGCCGGCGCGCAGTTCCTGCATGTCTACAAGGCGCGCAACTGGATCAACTGCGGGCAGGCGGGGCCGCTGGGCTGGACGCTGCCGGCAGCGCTCGGCGTGCGCGCCGCCGATCCGGAGCGCCGCATCGTCGCGCTTTCGGGCGACTACGATTTCCAGTTCATGATCGAGGAACTGGCCGTCGGCGCCCAGCACAAGCTGCCTTACATCCACGTGGTGGTGAACAACGCCTATCTCGGCCTCATCCGCCAGGCGCAGCGCGGCTTTTCGATGGATTTCGAGGTGAGCCTCGCCTTCGAGAACGTCAATGCCACCAATGACGCGGAGGCCGGCTACGGCGTCGACCATATCGCCGTGGCCGAGGCGATGGGCTGCAAGGCCATCCGCGTGCGCAGGCCCGACGAATTCGGCCCCGCCGTCGCCGAAGCCGGGAGGCTTATGAAGGAATTCCGGGTCCCGGTCGTCATCGAGGTCATTCTCGAACGGGTGACGAACATCTCGATGGGGACTGAAATCGACAACGTGGTCGAGTTCGAAGAGCTCGCCCGGACACGGGCGGATGCGCCGACTGCCATCGCCCTGCCAGCCGAATGAGGGAGAAAGAAATGCCGAGATTTTCCGCCAATCTGTCGATGCTCTTCGGCGAGCATGATTTTCTCGACCGCTTCGATGCCGCCGCCGCGGCGGGGTTCACGGGCGTCGAATATGTCGGGCCATACGATCATCCGGTCGAGGCGGTCGCTGCGCGCCTGAAGAAGAACGATCTGGTACAGGTGCTGTTCAACCTGCCGCCGGGCGACTGGGGCAGGGGCGAGCGCGGCATCGCCGTGCTGCCGGACCGCATCGAGGAGTTTCGGCGCGGCGTGGATACCGCGATCGCCTACGCCAAGGCGCTGGGCTGCGGCCAGGTCAATTGTCTTGCCGGCATCGCGCCGGAAGGCGTGGACCGCGCCGCACTGGAAACCGTGTTCGTGGAGAACCTGAAATTCGCCGCCGCGAAGCTGAAGGACGCGGGTATCCGCCTGCTGATCGAGCCGATCAACACGATCGACATTCCCGGCTTCTTCCTGACCAACACGAAGCAGGCGCTGGAGATCATCGAAAAGGTCGGCTCGGACAATCTCTACCTGCAATACGACATCTATCACATGCAGATCATGGAGGGGGATCTCGCCCGGACGATCGAGAAGCATCTTGGCCGCATCGCGCATGTCCAGCTTGCGGACAATCCCGGCCGCCACGAGCCGGGCACGGGCGAGATCAACTATCCCTTCCTCTACGACCATCTCGACCGCATCGGCTATGCCGGCTGGATCGGCGCCGAGTACAAGCCGAAGGCTGGCACCGTGGCGGGGCTGGGCTGGTTCGAGGAATTCGCCACAAAGGCCAATGCGGCCGCCTGATCCGAGGAGACACAATCATGGAAAAAATCGGCTTTATCGGCCTCGGCATCATGGGCGCGCCGATGGCGGGGCATCTGCTGGACGCCGGCTACGAGGTGATCACCACCGATCATCGCAGCGCGCCGCCGGCCGACCTCGTGGCCAAGGGGCTGAAGGTGGTGACCGGCAACGATGCGGTGGCGCGCGCGGCCGACATCGTCATCACCATGGTGCCCGACACGCCGCAGGTGGCGGATGTGCTGTTCGGTGAAAACGGTGTCGCGTCAGGGCTCTCGAAGGGAAAGCTCTTTATCGACATGAGCTCGATTTCGCCCATCGAGACCAAGGTTTTCGCCGAAAAGGTCAAGGCGCTCGGCGCGGACTATCTCGATGCGCCCGTTTCGGGCGGCGAGGTCGGCGCCAAGGCCGCGTCGCTCACCATCATGGTCGGCGGCTCGCAAGGCGCGTTCGACCGCGCAAGGCCCGTCTTCGAGAAGATGGGCAAGAACATCACGCTGGTCGGCGACAATGGCGTCGGGCAAACCACGAAGGTGGCCAACCAGATCGTCGTGGCGTTGACCATCGAGGCGGTCGCCGAGGCGCTGGTGTTCGCATCCAAGGCCGGGGCCGATCCCGTCAAGGTGCGGCAGGCATTGATGGGCGGGCTCGCCAATTCGCGCATCCTCGAAGTGCATGGCGAGCGCATGGTCAAGCGCACCTTCGCGCCGGGCTTCCGCATCGAACTGCACCAGAAGGACCTCAACCTGGCGCTGCAGGGCGCCAGGGCGCTCGGCGTGTCGCTGCCGAATACCTCCACGACGCAGGAGCTGTTCAATTCCTGTGCCGCCAATGGCGGGGCCGGGGAGGATCACTCCGCGCTGGTACGGGCGCTGGAGCGGATGGCCAATTTCGAGGTCGGTGGCGAGGCCGGCGAGATCAAGAGCGAAGCGGCCTGAAGATAGCGGCTGCTTAAAGTTCTCACGTCGCCGCTATCATGCGACAGTCTCGCGCGGGTTCCGAAGCAATCCCTCGGAACCCGCGCTGCTGTTGCCGATGCCTCAATCCCACGGCCGGGAGGGGGCGGAAGACGCCAAGGCGAGATGAGCCGCAGGGTGCCTGGCTGTTCAGCCGCGATTCTTCAGCCACAGCCGCGCGGCATAGAGGCTGATGGCCGCCGCATTCGACACGTTGAGCGAATGGATCACGCCCGGCATGTCCAGGCGGGCCAGGACGTTCACAGTCTCGCGCGTCTTGTGGCGCAGGCCTTTGCCCTCCGCGCCGAGCACGAGCGCGATTCGCTCGCCCGAAAATGTCTGTTCCAGTTCCGCCGGTCCCTCCGAATCAAGTCCGATCGTCTGGAAGCCCGATTCGTGCAGCTCGCCCAGCGCTTCGGCGAGGTTGCGCACCTCGATCAGATCGATGTGCTCCAGCGCGCCGGATGCGGATTTGGCCAGAACGCCTGATTCCTGCGCGCTGTGGCGCGAGGTGGTGATCAGCGCGCCCGCGCCGAAAGCCACGGCCGAGCGGATGATGGCGCCGACATTGTGCGGGTCCGTCACCTGGTCCAGCACCAGCACCAGCGGCGTGTCGCCCAGTGCCGACAAGCCCTTGGGTTTCAGGGGCGCGGTCTCGATCAGCACGCCCTGGTGCACGGCATCGCTACCGGTGATCTTGTCGATGTCGCGCGGCTCGACGATTTCCACAGGAAAGGGCAGGGCCTTTTCGCCGATTTCCAGCCGCTCCAGCGCGTTGCGGGTCACCAGCATGCGGCGGATGTCACGACGCGGATTGTCCAGTGCGGCCCGCACCGTATGCAGGCCGTAGAGCCGCAAAAGCCCGTCGCCCGCGGCCTCGCCGGGCGGGATGTTGGGGCGCTGACGATGCGCCGGCTTGCCGCCGCTCTTCTGGTCGCGATAGGCGCGCCGAAGCTTGGCGTAGTGGGTGTCCTTGGGCGTTCCGGGCTTTTTTTCGTTGCTCATGCTCGCTCTATAGCCGGGGTGTTCGGCTTTGGATATGCCGCCGATCGAAGCCGTGCGATAATTTCCGGCGAAATCGCCGATGGCGTGGTTGACAGTGTCAGGTCATATCGCCATAAGGCGCATCGCAGATTGACGAGCGGGAAACATTCCGGTTCGGAAGATCGGTCGAATGCCTCGTTGCATGGCTCCGATACAGCAGTATGGAGGGGTGCCCGAGTGGTTAAAGGGGACGGACTGTAAATCCGTTGGCTTTGCCTACGTTGGTTCGAATCCAACCCCCTCCACCACTGCCGGACCGGAGCCAAAAGGAAGTTGCGGGTATAGCTCAATGGTAGAGCAGCAGCCTTCCAAGCTGAATACGCGGGTTCGATTCCCGCTACCCGCTCCAGGCAACCATCCGCGATTTTAACAAGCTTTATTTGCAGCGTCTCGCGAATGCCGATTCGGCTTCGTCGCGCGCCGGCTCAGCTTCTGCGCCCGTCGCCCGGTCGAATGCCGGCATCCAGCGCGGCGATGGCTCCGATCGCGGACCAGTCCAGCGATGCGCCGCCGGTCGCGATGAGCCGCAGGAAGCGGTCGTGCAGCAAATTGGCGACGGGCATGGCGACGCCCAGTTCCTCCGCCGCCGCGAGCGCCAGCCGGATGTCCTTCTGGCCGAGCGGGGCGCCAAAGCCGGCGGGTTCGAACCGCGCCTCGGCGATCAGCGCGCCGTAGGTCTTGTAGACTGGTGCGTCGAACATCGTGGAGGTCAGGATCTCCACATATTGCCGGCGATCGAGCCCGGCCTTCGCGATGAGCGCAAGCGCTTCGCCCAGGGATTCGATGACGGATGCGATCAGGAAGTTGCCGCTCAGCTTGATGAGGTTGGCGTCCCTCGGCGTCCTCGAAACGATGAAGAGCTTCTGGCCGATCGCTTCCAGGAACGGGCGCGCGCGATCCAGCGCGGCGTCGGTTCCGGCGGCCACCACCGCAAGCTGCCCGGACGCGGCCACGTCGGGACGGCCGAACACCGGGGCCGAAACGAACAGCTGCCCTTTATGGGCGTGGGCGTCGGTCAGTTGCCCGGCAAGCGCCACGCTGATCGTGCTGGAGGAAATGTGGACCGCGCCGCTGGCGAGGCTGTCGATGAGCCCGCCCTTGGAAAAGACGGTCTCCGCGACCGCATCGTCATTTGCGAGCATGGTAAACACCGCGTCGCCCTTGCAGGCATCGGCGATCGACGCCGCCACCGTCGCGCCCCGTCTGGCCAGCGGCTCGGCCTTGGCGGGGCTGCGGTTATATACGGTCACGGACTGCTCGGCCTTGAGGAGACTGGCCGCCATGCCTGACCCCATTTGCCCGAGGCCGATGATGCCAACCTTCATGGTGCCTCCAGAACCGCCTCCTAAAACACCGCGAGGTATTTCAGCAGCGATATGATGCCGATGATGATGACGATGATGCGGATGATCTGCTGGGTTCTTGCGTCGATGGGCAGCCGCTGGACGAGATAGAGCACCAGTATGACCACCAGGAAGGTGATCAGTATGCCGATGATGACGGACATGCCCATGTCTTTCTCCCTATGGCTCGAAGTCGCATCGACAACGCCGTCGGGGCGCTTTCGGTTGCGCGGGCTCGTCGCCGATGGCACTTCTCGTGCATCTGACGTGCCCGCGAGACGGGAGGCTCGCAGGTTTTCGGAGCCGCCTGCGGGTGTGCCGCGAGGGCCGCGCCGGGCACCTTTCAAGTGCCTCGCATTGTCCCTATATCCGGTCGCGCCAGCGATATCCGAGCGGTCGTCCCGGCCCGGGCGATGCCAGCCGGTCAAAAGACTCTTGTGTTTTTGGGTCTTTCTCGCTAATCGCCCCGCATTCGAACCCAAACTGAAGCCCGCAGCCAAGGAAAATATACAAATGGCTAAGAGTAAATTTGAGCGCACCAAGCCGCATGTGAACATTGGCACGATTGGTCACGTTGACCATGGCAAGACGTCGCTGACGGCTGCGATCACGAAGTTCTTCGGTGAGTTCCGCGCGTATGACCAGATCGACGCGGCTCCGGAAGAGAAGGCGCGCGGCATCACGATCTCGACGGCGCATGTCGAGTACGAGACGCCGAACCGTCACTACGCGCATGTCGACTGCCCCGGCCACGCCGACTACGTGAAGAACATGATCACGGGTGCCGCGCAGATGGACGGCGCGATCCTGGTGGTTTCGGCGGCCGACGGCCCGATGCCGCAGACGCGCGAGCACATCCTGCTGGCGCGCCAGGTCGGCGTTCCGTCGATCGTGGTGTTTCTGAACAAGGTCGACCAGGTCGACGATCCGGAGCTTCTGGAGCTGGTCGAGCTCGAGGTGCGCGAGCTTCTGTCGAAGAACGAGTTCCCCGGCGACGACATTCCGATCGTCAAGGGTTCGGCGCTGGCGGCGCTGGAAGACTCCAACAAGGAGATCGGCGAGAACGCGATCCGCAAGCTGATGGAAGAGGTCGACGCCTACATCCCGACGCCTGAGCGTCCGATCGACCAGCCGTTCCTGATGCCGATCGAGGACGTGTTCTCGATCTCGGGCCGCGGCACGGTGGTGACGGGTCGCGTCGAGCGCGGCATCGTCAAGGTTGGCGACGAGCTCGAGATCGTCGGCATCCGCCCGACCTCGAAGACGACCTGCACGGGCGTGGAGATGTTCCGCAAGCTGCTCGACCAGGGCCAGGCGGGCGACAACATCGGCGCGCTGCTGCGCGGCGTCGACCGCGAGGGCGTCGAACGCGGCCAGGTGCTGTGCAAGCCCGGCTCGGTCAAGCCGCACACCAAGTTCAAGGCCGAGGCCTACATCCTGACGAAGGAAGAGGGCGGCCGTCACACGCCGTTCTTCACCAACTACCGTCCGCAGTTCTACTTCCGCACGACGGACGTGACCGGCATCGTGAAGCTGCAGGAAGGCACCGAGATGGTGATGCCGGGCGACAACGTGACGATCGACGTCGAGCTGATCGTGCCGATCGCCATGGAAGAGAAGCTGCGCTTCGCCATCCGCGAAGGCGGCCGCACGGTTGGGGCAGGGGTGGTTGTATCGATCACCGAGTGATCGATACCAACCCCGTCACCACCAGCCGACTCCGACATTTGCAAACGCGCATGGCGCGTTTGCAGGCGGTGCCGGCGTCGGCGTGAGCATCACGGAATAAGCTGACAGGTTCAGTGCTTGAGGAAAGGGCGGCTTCGGCCGCCCTTTCCTTTTGCGCTCTTTCCGGGCGTCGTTCTTTGCTGGCGCAGGGGTGATTCTCCCTTGACGGTTGAAAAATCCTCCCGCGCTTCCCACATACCGTTTCCCTCGTGGGAATATGCCGCCTGAGGCTCTGGTGGCTGGAGGTTGTGCCGGAAGCGTGCCCCTGACGATCCATGTGAAAAACATGCACGACAAAGTGCTGACGGCTCTTGAAACGCCGAACGCTTTGTGGAATGAAGCAGCCGCGTTAGGGGTATAGCTCAGTTGGTAGAGCGGCGGTCTCCAAAACCGCAGGTCACAGGTTCGAGCCCTGTTGCCCCTGCCAGCGCCTCAGTAGGTAGCTGTTGTCGATATAGCCGTTGTCGGTACGATTGGATGGTGCCGGCAAGGGCGTTTGGCAAGTAAGACGGGTTTAGGCACTTGCGCGTGTTCGGAATCAGTCTTATGTAGACACAACAGACACGCGGCGCGTGGAGCTGGAGAGCCGGCTTTACGCGCCTCAAATGCATGGGCGGAGTATTCGCACTGATTCGTGCGGAAAGTCCGTAGCCAGGCAAGGCAACTCCCGGCCAACGGGAACATCCAGGGGATCCGGCTTGCCGGGTCTTTGAAAGCAGAGCGGCAGATGGCGTCAAAAACCACCAATCCCTTTACCTTCTTCCAGCAGGTCAGGTCGGAGACGGCGAAGGTTACGTGGCCCTCTCGGCGCGAGACGTTGATCTCGACGGTTATGGTGATCGCCTTCGCGATCATCGCGATGATCTTCTTTTTTGCTGCCGACCAGCTGATGGCGTACGCGATCAGCTTGCTGCTCGGCATCGGCCGCTGAACATCGGCGAATACGGAGAAGTCTTGCAATGACCGCGCGTTGGTACATCGTCCACGCTTACTCGAACTTCGAGAAGAAGGTTGCCGAGGATATCGAGCACAAGGCCAGGCAGAAGGGCCTGACGGATCAGATCGAGCAGATCGTGGTCCCGACCGAGAAGGTCGTCGAGGTGCGTCGTGGTCGCAAGGTCGATGCCGAGCGCAAGTTCTTCCCCGGCTATGTGCTGCTCAAGGCAAACCTCACCGACGCGGTGTTCAGCCTTGTGAAGAATACGCCGAAGGTCACTGGTTTCCTTGGCGATTCCAAGCCGGTGCCGATCACCGAGAGCGAGGCGCAGCGCATCCTGAGCCAGGTGCAGGAGGGTGTCGACCGGCCGAAGCCGTCGGTGACGTTCGAGATCGGCGAGCAGGTTCGCGTCTCGGATGGTCCCTTTGCCTCCTTCAACGGCTTCGTCCAGGAAGTGGACGAGGAGCGCGCGCGGCTCAAGGTCGAGGTTTCCATCTTCGGGCGCGCTGTGCCCGTGGATCTCGAATTCGGGCAGGTCGAAAAGGGCTGACCCGGGTGGCCGTGTCTCCCGGCTTCGGGTGATGCGGCGGGCGGCGGGCGGTGCCCGCTTGCCGAAACGGTGGGAGGATCGTGCGGCTTAGCCGGCCGTGACCGTCCCGACCACCAGACTGCAACCGCCGGCTTGTGCCGGCTTTAAGACAAGGCAGACAGAGTATGGCTAAGAAAGTTGCGGGCCAGCTCAAGCTTCAGGTCCCCGCGGGTTCGGCGACGCCGTCGCCCCCGATCGGTCCTGCGCTTGGTCAGCGTGGCATCAACATCATGGAATTCTGCAAGGCGTTCAACGCGCAGTCGCAGGAGATGGAGAAGGGATCGCCGATTCCGGTCGTGATCACCTACTATCAGGACAAGTCGTTCACCTTCGTCATGAAGACGCCGCCGGTGACCTACTTCCTGAAGAAGGCCGCCAACCTGAAGTCGGGCTCGAAGGAGCCGGGCAAGGCCAAGGCCGGCCAGATCAGCCGCGACAAGGTGCGCGAGATCGCCGAAGCCAAGATGAAGGACCTGAACGCCAACGACGTGGAAGCGGCGATGCGTATGGTCGAAGGTTCCGCCCGTTCGATGGGCCTGGAAGTGGTGGGCTGAGACGATGGCAAAGATTGGTAAGCGCGTAGTCAAGTCCCGCGAGGGCATCGACGTCAACAAGGCCTATTCGCTGGATGAGGCGATCAAGATCCTGAAGGATCGTTCGTCGGTCAAGTTCGACGAGACCATCGAGATCGCGATGAACCTCGGCGTCGATCCGCGTCACGCCGACCAGATGGTCCGCGGCGTCGTCAACCTGCCGAACGGCACGGGCCGCACGGTTCGCGTCGCGGTGTTCGCCAAGGATGCGAAGGCCGACGAAGCCCGCGCCGCCGGTGCGGACATCGTGGGTGCCGAAGACCTGGTCGAGATCGTCCAGAAGGGCGAGATCAACTTCGACCGCTGCATCGCCACCCCGGACATGATGCCGCTCGTCGGCCGTCTGGGCAAGGTTCTCGGCCCGCGCGGCATGATGCCGAACCCGAAGGTCGGCACGGTCACGACCGACGTTGCCGCGGCCGTCAAGGCTTCCAAGGGCGGCGCAGTCGAGTTCCGCGTCGAGAAGGCCGGCATCATCCATGGCGGCGTCGGCAAGGTTTCCTTCGACGCCAAGGCGCTGGAAGAGAACGTCCGCGCCTTCGCCGACGCGGTCAACAAGGCCAAGCCGAGCGGCGCCAAGGGCGTCTACGTCAAGAAGGTCTCGCTGACCTCGACCATGGGCCCCGGCCTGAAGGTCGATCTGGCGACCCTCGCCACGGCGTGATTTTTGCCGGATCGGGCCTAGTGCCCGGTCCGCATCCAATTCCGGGCCTCCGGGCCCGGATACCGGAAGCGCCAAACGCTTCCGGACATCCTGTCCGAGATTGCAGGCGGCTCGCCTTAATTCGCATGAGCCTGCATGAGACGGGTGAAGACCCGACAACGGAGCGAATGCTCCAATGAAAGGTTCGAACCGTGTTTGCCTTTTGCCCATGCCGGCCTGGCCGGATGGTGAAAGGGGGCAGGATCCTCGAGCGCCGTTCGGGAGATCCGGAAGTTCTGGATGTCCTGCCCGGCAAAAGGCAACCCGGCAGTTACCCGCAAAGGTGGCTGTCAACTGGAGATAGGCAGTGGATAGAGCGGAAAAACGCGAGCTCGTCACGCATCTGAACGAAGCGTTCTCGAACGCCGGTTCGGTCGTCGTGGCCCACTATGCCGGTATCACCGTCTCGCAAATGAACGACCTTCGGTCGAAGATGCGCGCAGCCGGCGGCACCGTCAAAGTCGCGAAGAACCGCCTCGCCAAGATCGCTCTTCAGGGCACGGAATCCGAAAGCATTCAGGGCCTGTTCATCGGACAGACGCTGATCGCCTATTCGGAGGATCCGGTTGTTGCACCGAAGATCGCGTCCGAATTCGCCAAGGGCAATGACAAGCTTGTCATTCTCGGTGGCGCCATGGGCTCGACCTCGCTCGACGCGGAAGGCGTCAAGGCTCTCGCGAGCCTGCCGTCGCTCGACGAGCTGCGTGCACGTCTGGTCGGTATGATCAGCACGCCTGCAACCCGGATCGCCCAGGTCGTCAACGCACCGGCAGGTCAGCTTGCCCGCGTGTTCGGCGCCTACGCCCGGAAGGACGAGGCGGCATGAGGCCGTTCCTCGCTGTCATCAACAACTGTTCGAACTTTTTGAAGGAAATGAAAAATGGCTGATCTCGCCAAGATCGTTGAAGACCTGTCGGCCCTGACCGTCCTCGAGGCGGCTGAGCTGTCGAAGATGCTGGAAGAGAAGTGGGGCGTTTCCGCCGCCGCTCCGGTTGCCGTTGCCGCCGTTGCCGGCGCCGCCGCTGCCGCTCCGGCCGAAGAGAAGACCGAATTCGACGTCATCCTGGCTGCTGCCGGCGACAAGAAGATCGAGGTCATCAAGGAAGTCCGCGCCATCACCGGCCTGGGCCTCAAGGAAGCCAAGGACCTCGTCGAAGGCGCGCCGAAGCCGCTCAAGGAAGGCGTTGCCAAGGCCGACGCCGAGAAGATCAAGGCCCAGCTCGAGGCTGCTGGCGCCAAGGTCGAGCTCAAGTAAGCGTTACGCTTGTCGGCGGGCGGCATTTTGCCGTCCGCCGGTTCGCCGCAAGGGCGTGGCGCGCTAGTTATTGAAAACCTCTTTCCTGAGGGCCGGCAGACGGCTTTCAGGAAACGGGTTTTCACCCGTTTCAGATGGACCGCCGGGCAGGGCGGTCGTTGCAAGGCGCGAGAGGCCGCGCCCCAAGAGAGGCAGCAAGGAGCGATGATGGCCCAGACCCAGACTTTCAATGGCCGCAGACGCGTACGCAAGTTCTTCGGGAATATCCCGGAAGTTGCGGAGATGCCGAACCTCATCGAGGTTCAGAAGGCATCATACGACCAGTTTCTCATGGTCGAGGAGCCGGCGGGCGGTCGTCCCGACGAGGGACTTCAGTCTGTTTTCAAGTCCGTCTTCCCGATTTCCGATTTCTCCGGTGCGTCGATGCTCGAATTCGTCAAGTACGAGTTCGAGGCTCCCAAGTTCGACGTCGACGAGTGCCGCCAGCGCGACCTGACCTTTGCCGCTCCGCTCAAGGTCACGCTGCGCCTGATCGTGTTCGATATCGACGAGGATACCGGCGCCAAGTCCATCAAGGACATCAAGGAGCAGGACGTCTACATGGGCGACATGCCGCTCATGACGTCGAACGGCACCTTCATCGTCAACGGCACCGAGCGCGTCATCGTCTCCCAGATGCACCGTTCGCCGGGCGTCTTCTTCGACCACGACAAGGGCAAGTCGCACTCGTCCGGCAAGCTGCTCTTTGCCGCGCGCGTCATCCCCTATCGCGGCTCGTGGCTCGACATCGAGTTCGACTCGAAGGACATCGTGCACGCCCGCATCGACCGTCGCCGCAAGATCCCGGTGACGTCGCTGCTCATGGCGCTCGGCATGGACGGCGAGGAAATCCTCTCCACCTTCTACAACAAGATCGAATACAAGCGCTCCGGCGACCACTGGCGCGTGCCGTACAGCGTTGAGCGCTTCAAGGGCCTGAAGGCCGTTGACGACCTCATCGACGCCGACACCGGCGAGATCGTCGTCGAGGCCGGCAAGAAGATCACCGCCCGCCAGGCGCGTCAGCTTGCCGAAAAGGGCCTCAAGGCCATCAAGGCGACCGAGGACGATCTCTACGGCAGCTATCTGGCCGAGGACATCGTCGACTATCGCACCGGCGAGATCTTCCTCGAAGCCGGCGACGAGATCGACGAGAAGACGCTGAAGGTCCTGCTGTCGACCGGCGCGGACGAGTTCACCGTTCTCGACATCGACCACATCAACGTGGGCGGCTACATCCGCAACACGCTGTCGGCCGACAAGAACGAGAGCCGTCAGGACGCGCTGTTCGACATCTACCGCGTCATGCGCCCGGGCGAGCCGCCGACGCTCGAAACCGCCGAAGCGATGTTCAACTCGCTGTTCTTCGACGCCGACCGCTACGACCTTTCGGCCGTGGGTCGCGTGAAGATGAACATGCGTCTCGACCTCGACTGCCCGGATACCGTGCGCGTCCTGCGCAAGGAGGACATCATCGCGGTCGTCAAGACGCTGGTCGAGCTGCGCGACGGCAAGGGCGAGATCGACGACATCGACAACCTCGGCAACCGCCGTGTCCGTTCGGTCGGCGAGCTGATGGAGAACCAGTACCGCGTCGGCCTGCTGCGCATGGAGCGCGCGATCAAGGAACGCATGTCCTCGATCGAGATCGACACGGTCATGCCGCAGGACCTGATCAACGCCAAGCCGGCGGCTGCCGCCGTGCGCGAGTTCTTCGGTTCCTCGCAGCTCTCGCAGTTCATGGACCAGACCAACCCGCTGTCGGAGATCACCCACAAGCGCCGCCTCTCGGCTCTCGGACCTGGCGGCCTGACCCGCGAGCGCGCCGGCTTCGAAGTCCGCGACGTGCACCCGACCCACTACGGCCGCATCTGCCCGATCGAGACGCCGGAAGGCCCGAACATCGGCCTGATCAACTCGCTGGCCACTTTCGCCCGCGTCAACAAGTACGGCTTCATCGAGACGCCTTACCGCAAGATCATCGACGGCAAGGTCACGCAGGATGTGGTCTATCTGTCGGCGATGGAGGAGGCCAAGCACTACGTCGCCCAGGCGAACGCCGAGCTCGACGACAAGGGCGGCTTCGTGGAAGAGTTCGTCATCTGCCGCCATGCCGGCGAAGTGATGATGGCTCCGCGCGAGAACGTCGACCTCATGGACGTGTCGCCCAAGCAGCTGGTTTCGGTTGCCGCAGCGCTCATCCCGTTCCTTGAGAACGACGACGCCAACCGCGCTCTGATGGGCTCGAACATGCAGCGTCAGGCCGTGCCTCTGCTGCGTGCCGAGGCGCCGTTCGTCGGCACCGGCATGGAGCCGATCGTCGCCCGTGATTCGGGCGCTGCGATCGCCGCCCGCCGCACCGGCATCGTCGACCAGGTTGACGCGACCCGTATCGTTATCCGCGCTACGGAAGACCTCGATCCGGGCAAGTCCGGCGTCGACATCTACCGGCTGATGAAGTTCCAGCGCTCGAACCAGAACACCTGCATCAACCAGCGCCCGCTGGTGAATGTCGGCGACCGGATCGAGAAGGGCGACATCATCGCGGACGGACCGTCGACCGATCTCGGCGATCTGGCCCTCGGCCGCAACGTGCTCGTCGCGTTCATGCCGTGGAACGGCTACAACTACGAGGACTCGATCCTTCTGTCCGAGCGCATCGTCGCCGACGACGTCTTCACCTCGATCCACATCGAGGAGTTCGAGGTCATGGCCCGCGACACCAAGCTCGGGCCTGAGGAAATCACGCGCGACATTCCGAACGTTTCGGAAGAAGCGCTGAAGAACCTCGACGAGGCGGGCATCGTCTATATCGGCGCGGAAGTGCAGCCGGGCGACATCCTGGTCGGCAAGATCACGCCGAAGGGCGAAAGCCCGATGACGCCGGAAGAAAAGCTTCTGCGCGCCATCTTCGGTGAGAAGGCCTCCGACGTCCGTGACACCTCCATGCGCATGCCGCCCGGAGCCTACGGCACGATCGTGGAAGTTCGCGTCTTCAACCGCCACGGCGTGGAGAAGGACGAACGCGCCATGGCGATCGAGCGCGAGGAGATCGAGCGTCTCGCCAAGGACCGCGACGACGAGCAGGCGATCCTCGACCGCAACGTCTACAGCCGTCTGGCCGACATGCTGGAAGGCAAGGAAGCGATTGCGGGCCCGAAGGGCTTCAAGAAGGGTACGGTCCTGACCCGCGAGGCTCTGACCGACTATCCGCGTTCGCAGTGGTGGCAGTTCGCCGTCGAGGACGAGAAGCTCCAGAGCGAGCTCGAGGCTCTGCGCGGCCAGTACGACGACTCCAAGAAGGCGCTCGAGCAGCGCTTCATGGACAAGGTCGAGAAGGTGCAGCGCGGCGACGAGATGCCGCCCGGCGTCATGAAGATGGTCAAGGTCTTCGTGGCCGTGAAGCGCAAGATGCAGCCCGGCGACAAGATGGCCGGCCGCCACGGCAACAAGGGCGTGGTGTCGCGCATCGTTCCGGTCGAGGACATGCCGTTCCTCGAGGACGGCACGCATGCCGACATCGTGCTCAACCCGCTGGGCGTGCCGAGCCGCATGAACGTCGGCCAGATCCTGGAAACGCATCTGGGCTGGGCCTGCGCGGGCATGGGCAGGAAGATCGGCCAGTTGATCGAGGCGTATAAGGCTGGTGGCGACATCAAGCCGCTGCGCGAGACGATCGAGCAGGTGATCCCGGCCAACGACCGCAACGAGCCGGTTCGCGACTATGACGACGAGTCCATCATTCGCCTCGGCGAGCAGATGAAGCGCGGCGTCTCGATCGCAACCCCGGTCTTCGACGGCGCGCACGAGGCCAACATCAACGAGATGCTGGAGCAGGCGGGGCTTCATACCTCCGGCCAGTCCCAGCTCTACGACGGCCGCACCGGCGAGCCGTTCGATCGCAAGGTGACGATGGGCTACATCTACATGCTCAAGCTTCACCACCTCGTGGACGACAAGATCCACGCGCGTTCGATCGGCCCGTACTCGCTCGTCACCCAGCAGCCGCTGGGCGGCAAGGCGCAGTTCGGCGGCCAGCGCTTCGGCGAGATGGAGGTCTGGGCGCTGGAAGCCTACGGCGCGGCCTACACGCTGCAGGAGATGCTGACGGTCAAGTCGGACGACGTGGCCGGCCGCACCAAGGTCTACGAGGCGATCGTCCGCGGCGACGACTCCTTCGAGGCAGGCATTCCCGAGAGCTTCAACGTTCTCGTCAAGGAAATGCGCTCGCTGGGTCTCAACGTCGAGCTGGAGAACACCCGCTTCGAGGAGACCGCGCAGCAGCAGCTGCCCGACGCGGCCGAGTAACGATGAACAGGCGCGCCGCGGAGCCGAGAAGCTCCGCGGCGCGGCCGGCAGTGAATTCAGGCCGGACCAACCGGCCGCATGCATGGATCCGGTGACGCCAACGAAGCGGCGGCGTTCGGGCGGATCGCCAGGGGCTTCACGCCCGCAATATTTCGACTGGGGCCCCGGGTCCCGAGAAGGAGAACGACATGAACCAAGAGGTCATGAATCTCTTCAACAACAACGCCCCGGCGCAGGTGTTCGATGCGATCCGCATCTCGCTCGCCAGCCCGGAGAAGATTCTGTCGTGGTCGTTCGGTGAGATCAAGAAGCCGGAGACGATCAACTACCGTACGTTCAAGCCGGAACGCGACGGCCTGTTCTGCGCGCGCATCTTCGGCCCGATCAAGGACTACGAGTGCCTGTGCGGCAAGTACAAGCGCATGAAGTACAAGGGCGTCATCTGCGAGAAGTGCGGCGTGGAAGTCACGCTGTCGCGCGTTCGCCGCGAGCGCATGGGCCACATCGAGCTGGCCGCGCCCGTCGCCCATATCTGGTTCCTGAAGTCGCTGCCCTCGCGCATCGGCACGCTGCTCGACATGACCCTCAAGGACATCGAGCGCGTTCTCTATTTCGAGAACTACATCGTGACCGAGCCGGGCCTGACCGCGCTCAAGGAAAACCAGCTCCTCTCCGAGGAAGAGTACATGATCGCCGTCGACGAGTACGGCGAGGACCAGTTCACGGCCATGATCGGCGCCGAAGCCATTCATGAGCTGCTGGCCAGCATGGACCTGGAGAAGATCGCCGGCGACCTGCGTTCGGAACTCGCCTCCACGACCTCGGAGCTGAAGCAGAAGAAGCTGCTCAAGCGCCTGAAGGTGGTCGAGAACTTCATCGAGTCGGGCAACCGTCCCGAGTGGATGATCATGAAGGTCGTGCCGGTCATCCCGCCGGACCTGCGTCCGCTGGTGCCGCTGGACGGCGGCCGCTTCGCGACGTCGGACCTGAACGATCTCTATCGCCGCGTCATCAACCGTAACAACCGTCTGAAGCGCCTCATCGAGCTGCGCGCCCCGGGCATCATCATCCGCAACGAAAAGCGCATGCTGCAGGAAGCCGTGGACGCGCTGTTCGACAATGGTCGCAGGGGTCGTGTCATCACCGGCGCCAACAAGCGTCCGCTGAAGTCGCTGTCCGACATGCTCAAGGGCAAGCAGGGTCGCTTCCGCCAGAACCTGCTCGGCAAGCGCGTCGACTATTCGGGCCGTTCGGTCATCGTGACCGGTCCGGAGCTCAAGCTGCATCAGTGCGGCCTGCCGAAGAAGATGGCGCTGGAGCTGTTCAAGCCGTTCATCTACGCCCGCCTCGACGCGAAGGGGTATTCCTCGACCGTCAAGCAGGCGAAGAAGCTGGTCGAGAAGGAAAAGCCGGAAGTCTGGGATATCCTCGACGAGGTCATCCGCGAGCATCCGGTGCTGCTCAACCGCGCGCCGACGCTGCACCGCCTCGGCATCCAGGCGTTCGAGCCCACTCTGATCGAAGGCAAGGCGATCCAGCTTCACCCGCTGGTGTGCACGGCCTTCAACGCCGACTTCGACGGCGACCAGATGGCCGTTCACGTGCCGCTGTCGCTCGAAGCCCAGCTTGAAGCCCGCGTGCTGATGATGTCGACCAACAACATCCTGCATCCGGCCTCCGGCGCACCGATCATCGTGCCGTCGCAGGACATGGTGCTGGGCCTGTACTATCTGTCGATCGTCAACCAGAACGAGCCGGGCGAGGGCATGATCTTCGCCGACATGGGCGAGTTGCAGCATGCGCTCGAGACCAAGGCCGTCACGCTGCACGCCAAGATCAAGGGCCGCTTCCGCACCGTGGACGCGGAAGGCAACGTGGTGTCGAAGATCTACGACACGACGCCCGGCCGCATGATCCTCGGCGAGCTGCTGCCGAAGAACGTCAACGTGCCGTTCGAGATCTGCAACCAGGAGATGACCAAGAAGAACATCTCCAAGATGATCGACACCGTGTATCGCCACTGCGGCCAGAAGGAGACCGTGATCTTCTGCGACCGCATCATGGCGCTCGGTTTCGCCCATGCCTGCCGCGCCGGCATCTCGTTCGGCAAGGACGACATGGTCATTCCGGACACCAAGGCGAAGCTGGTGGCCGACACCGAGGCCTTGGCCAAGGAATACGAGCAGCAGTACAATGACGGCCTGATCACGCAGGGCGAGAAGTACAACAAGGTGGTCGACGCCTGGGCCAAGTGCTCGGAGAAGGTCGCCGACGAGATGATGGCCCGCATCAAGGCCGTCGAGTTCGAGGACAACGGCCGCCAGAGGCCGATGAACTCGATCTACATGATGTCGCATTCGGGTGCGCGTGGTTCGCCCACCCAGATGCGTCAGCTCGCCGGCATGCGCGGCCTGATGGCCAAGCCTTCGGGCGAAATCATCGAGACGCCGATCATCTCGAACTTCAAGGAAGGCCTCACCGTTCTCGAGTACTTCAACTCGACCCACGGCGCCCGCAAGGGTCTGGCCGACACCGCGTTGAAGACCGCGAACTCGGGCTACCTGACCCGTCGTCTCGTCGACGTGGCGCAGGACTGCATCGTCAACGCGGTCGACTGCGGCACCGACAAGGGCCTCACCATGCAGCCGATCGTCGATGCCGGCCAGGTGGTCGCCTCGCTCGGCCAGCGCATTCTCGGCCGCACCGCGCTCGACGACATCAACCACCCGGTCACCGGCGAGCTGATCGTCAAGGCGGGCACGCTGATGGACGAGCGCGATGTCGAGCAGATCGAGAAGGCCGGTATCCAGACCGTCCGCATCCGCTCGGCTCTGACCTGCGAGGTCAAGGTCGGCGTCTGCGCCGTCTGCTACGGTCGCGATCTTGCGCGCGGAACCCCGGTCAACCAGGGTGAAGCGGTCGGCGTCATCGCCGCGCAGTCGATCGGCGAGCCGGGCACGCAGCTCACCATGCGTACCTTCCACATGGGCGGTACGGCACAGGTGGTGGACTCGTCCTTCCTCGAAGCTTCGTATGAAGGCACGGTCCAAGTCCGCAACCGCAACGTCGTGCGCAACTCCGACGGCAACCTCGTGGTGATGGGCCGCAACATGGCGATCCTGATCCTCGACGAGGCCGGCAAGGAGCGCGCGGCTCACCGCGTCACCTATGGCTCGCGTCTCTATGTGGACGAGGGCGACAAGGTGAAGCGCGGCCAGCGTATCGCCGAGTGGGACCCGTATACCCGCCCGATCATGACCGAAATCGAGGGCAAGGTGGCGTTCGAGGATCTGGTCGACGGTATTTCCGTCCAGGAAACCGCCGACGAGTCGACGGGCATCACCAAGCGCGAGGTCATCGACTGGCGGTCCACGCCGCGCGGTTCGGACCTCAAGCCGGCGATCACCGTCCTTGATTCCAAGGGCAAGGTCGGCAAGCTGTCGAAGGGCGGCGACGCCCGCTTCATGCTCTCGGTCGAGGCCATCCTGTCGGTCGAGCCGGGTGCCCATGTGAAGCCCGGTGACGTGCTGGCGCGTATCCCGATGGAAAGCGCGAAGACGAAGGACATCACCGGCGGTCTGCCGCGTGTTGCCGAACTCTTCGAGGCCCGCCGTCCGAAGGACCACGCCATCATCGCCGAGATCGACGGTACGGTCCGCTTCGGCCGCGACTACAAGAACAAGCGCCGCATCATCATCGAGCCGCATGATTCGACGCTCGAGCCGGTCGAATACCTGATCCCGAAGGGCAAGCCGTTCCATCTTCAGGACGGCGACGCGATCGAGAAGGGCGACTATATCCTCGACGGCAACCCGGCGCCGCACGACATCCTGGCGATCAAGGGCGTGGAAGCTCTGGCTTCCTACCTCGTGAACGAAATCCAGGAGGTCTATCGTCTGCAGGGCGTGAACATCAACGACAAGCACATCGAGGTGATTGTCCGTCAGATGCTCCAGAAGATCGAAATCACCGCTCAGGGCGACTCGATCTATATCCCCGGCGACCATGTCGACGTCATCGAGTTCGACGAGGTCAACGAGCGCCTGGTTGAGGAAGGCAAGAAGCCTGCGGAAGGTCAGCCGGTGCTGCTGGGCATCACCAAGGCCTCGCTGCAGACGCCGTCCTTCATCTCGGCGGCCTCCTTCCAGGAGACCACGCGCGTGCTCACCGAAGCTGCGGTTGCCGGCAAGACCGACATGCTGCAGGGCCTGAAGGAGAACGTCATCGTCGGCCGTCTCATCCCCGCCGGCACCGGCGGCCAGATGAACCAGATCCGTCGCATCGCCACGTCGCGCGACGAACTGATCCTGGACGAGCGCCGCAAGGCCTCGGGCGCCGAAACCGCCGAGCCGATGCTGACCAGCATGGTCAACGCCGCTCAGTAAGCGCCGCAGGACGAAACCAAAAGGAAAGGCCGCCGGAGCGATCCGGCGGCCTTTCTGTTTCGCTTGATATTGTTTCGCCTTCCATGAGGCGACAAGCCCCCGAATGGGGGGTGACTACCCATGGTCCGGGTTGATATCCTCTATGGGACTGCTTGAGATACAGGCGGGTGGAGTCGGCGCATCGGATGGTCGTCTGCATCCGCGACCTGAACCACGCGGTGTCGAAGAGGCGAAGCAGCCATCTCGACCGCGCTTTGGCCGCCCGGTTGTGCCCCATCCGGGCGGTCTTTTTGCATGCAGTCGGCAGACAGTCCCGAAATGCGCCCCCGGAGCGGGAGTGTAGGCGGCTATGCGTCTACCCGCGAACCGGCTGCCGAGGTCGGGACCGGTTGCACGGGTTCAGATCGTTTCCTTGAAGGTCACGATGGCGACTTCCCCTTCGAGGGCGCCCTGGTAGGCGGAAAGGTGGGGCTCGTCGTCCGGTTCGCCCTGCATGTCGCCGATCTGGTCGAGCTCCGCTTCGGCGTAGCCTTCCTTGGCCAGCGCCTCGAGCGCCTGGCGCACTGCCGAGTCGTCGTCGGGGGCGATCAGCATGATGTGTACGCCTTCCGACTCGCCGCCCTTCCTGCGCCAGACCCGGCCGGTGATGATGGTGACGGGCCGTTCCTCATTGTCGTTCATGGCGTGATTCCTTGCTATGCGGTGTCGGCTGCCTGAATGTGCCGGATTCGGGGGACTCTTGGCACGAAGCGAGGGCAGGGGACAGACAAAACAGCGTCACTTTCTATTTTGCGGCCGCAAAATGGCGAAAGATTATGTCCCGGCCCGCGGGTGCGGGGCCAAAAGCTCCGTTTTGTTAACGTTTTGAGGGGCGTGGGGTTGACGGCAGGCGTGGTTGCGCGTATTAGCCGCCTCGTCTGAACCCATGTGAGGTCTGGCTTTCCGGAGCGTCGCGCGCTGGAGTTTGCCTCAAACAAGGTTCGTTTTACGAGCGCATACACATTTCCGGCGTGCAAGAAGCCTCAGCTTCCTCTGCTTTTTGTTCGGGCGCACCGCGAGATGGCGGTTTGTGGCCCGAATTTGCGTATGGGAATGACGCTTGAAGCCGCCCGTGAATGGGCTCGAGACACGAATTGAGAGACAAGAGGGTTTAATGCCTACCGTCAACCAGCTGATCCGCAAGCCGCGCATTGCGCCGGTGAAGCGCAATAAGGTTCCGGCCATGCAGGCCAATCCGCAGAAGCGCGGCGTCTGCACCCGCGTCTACACGACGACGCCGAAGAAGCCGAACTCCGCGCTGCGTAAGGTCGCGAAGATCCGCCTGACCAACGGCTTTGAGGTGATTGGCTACATCCCGGGTGAAGGCCATAACCTTCAGGAGCACTCCGTGGTCATGATCCGCGGCGGCCGCGTCAAGGACCTTCCGGGTGTTCGCTATCACATCATCCGCGGCGTCCTCGATACCCAGGGTGTGAAGAACCGCAAGCAGCGTCGTTCGAAGTACGGCGCCAAGCGTCCGAAATAAGGTTTTGTCGGCTCCGGCGCACTGTAGTCGCGTCGAGCTTCGAAGTTGAGAGACGAGAAACATGTCCCGACGCCACAGTGCAGAGAAGCGTGAGATCAACCCGGACCCGAAGTTCGGCGACCTGGTCATCACCAAGTTCATGAACGCCGTCATGTATGACGGCAAGAAGTCGGTTGCCGAGACGATCGTGTACGGCGCGCTTGACCAGGTTCAGGCCAAGACCAAGCAGGAGCCGGTCGCCGTCTTCCATCAGGCCCTCGACAATGTCGCGCCGCACATCGAAGTGCGCTCGCGCCGCGTCGGTGGTGCGACCTATCAGGTCCCCGTCGATGTCCGTCCGGAGCGCCGCCAGGCGCTTGCCATCCGTTGGCTGATTTCCGCTGCCCGCAACCGCAACGAGACCACCATGGTCGACCGTCTGTCGGGCGAGCTGATGGATGCCGCCAACAACCGCGGTACGGCTGTCAAGAAGCGTGAAGACACGCACAAGATGGCCGAAGCCAACCGCGCATTCGCGCACTACCGCTGGTAAGCGCGAACGAACGACTGAGAGGCACCTTCCATGGCCCGCGAATACAAGATCGAAGACTATCGCAATTTCGGCATCATGGCGCACATCGATGCCGGTAAGACGACGACGACCGAGCGCATCCTCTATTACACCGGCAAGAGCCACAAGATGGGCGAGACGCACGATGGCGCCTCGACCATGGACTGGATGGAGCAGGAGCAGGAGCGCGGCATCACGATCACGTCTGCTGCCACGACGACCTACTGGAAGGGTCGCGACGGCAAGATGCGTCGCTTCAACATCATCGACACTCCGGGCCACGTCGACTTCACCATCGAGGTCGAGCGTTCGCTGCGCGTGCTCGACGGCGCGATCGCGCTGCTCGACTCGAACGCCGGCGTCGAGCCGCAGACCGAGACCGTGTGGCGTCAGGCCGAGAAGTATCATGTCCCGCGCATGATCTTCTGCAACAAGATGGACAAGATCGGCGCCGACTTCTACCGCTGCCTCGACATGATCAAGTCGCGTCTCGGTGCGATCCCGGTCGCCATGCAGCTGCCGATCGGCGCTGAGAGCGATTTCAAGGGCGTCGTCGACCTGATCGAGATGAAGGCTCTGGTGTGGCGCGACGAGTCGCTGGGCGCCGCCTGGGATGTCGTCGAGATCCCGGACGACCTCAAGGCGAAGGCCGAGGAATACCGCGAGAAGCTCATCGAGACTGCCGTCGAGATGGACGAAGCCGCGATGGAGGCGTATCTCGAAGGCAACCTGCCGAGCAACGACAAGATCCGCGAACTGATCCGTATCGGTACGATCGCCGTCAAGTTCCACCCGGTCTATTGCGGCACCGCGTTCAAGAACAAGGGCGTGCAGCCGCTGCTCGACGCCGTCGTCGACTTCCTGCCGGCTCCGAACGAGGTTCCGGACATCAAGGGCATCGATCCCAAGACCGACGCCGAGATGACCCGCAAGTCCTCGGACGACGAGCCGCTCTCGATGCTTGCGTTCAAGATCATGAACGACCCGTTCGTCGGCTCGCTCACCTTCTGCCGTATCTATTCCGGCAAGCTCACCAAGGGTGTCTCGCTCGAGAACACCGTGAAGGGCAAGAAGGAGCGCATCGGCCGCATGCTGCAGATGCACTCGAACTCGCGTGAGGACATCGAAGAGGCCTATGCCGGCGACATCGTCGCTCTCGCTGGCCTCAAGGAGACGACCACGGGCGACACGCTCTGCGATCCGCTGAAGCCGGTCATCCTGGAGCGCATGGAATTCCCCGAGCCGGTCATCCAGATCGCGATCGAGCCGAAGACCAAGGGCGACCAGGAAAAGATGGGCCTCGCGCTCAACCGTCTCGCTGCTGAGGACCCGTCGTTCCGCGTCAAGTCGGACGAAGAGTCGGGCCAGACGATCATCGCCGGCATGGGCGAGCTTCATCTCGACATCATCGTCGACCGCATGAAGCGCGAGTTCAAGGTCGAGGCGAATGTCGGCGCCCCGCAGGTCGCCTATCGCGAGACGATCACCCGCGCTTACGAGCAGGACTACACCCACAAGAAGCAGACCGGCGGCACGGGTCAGTTCGCCCGCGTCAAGATCATCTTCGAGCCGAACGCCGAGGGCGAGGATTTCGTTTTCGAATCCAAGATCGTCGGCGGCGCCGTTCCGAAGGAATACATCCCGGGCGTCGAGAAGGGTATCCGCAGCGTCCTGACCTCCGGTCCGTTCGCCGGCTTCCCGATGATCGGCGTCAAGGCGACGCTCGTCGACGGTGCTTTCCACGACGTCGACTCCTCGGTCCTGGCCTTCGAAATCGCCAGCCGCGCCGCGCTCCGTGAGGCCGCCCCGAAGCTGGGCGTGCAGCTCCTCGAGCCGGTGATGAAGGTCGAGGTCGTGACGCCGGAAGACTATGTCGGCAGCGTCATCGGCGACCTGAACAGCCGCCGCGGTCAGATCCAGGGTCAGGAAGCCCGTGGCATCGCCGTCGTCGTCAATGCGATGGTCCCGCTGGCCAACATGTTCAAGTACGTGGACAGCCTGCGCTCGATGTCGCAGGGCCGCGCCCAGTACACGATGCAGTTCGACCACTATGAGCCGGTTCCGACCGCAGTGGCTCAGGAAGTCCAGAAGAAATACGCGTAATTCCGAGGAATTACGCCGGTAACCTAATTCAAAGCCGTAAGCGGCGGATAAGAATGGAGAATTCACATGGCTAAGAGTAAATTTGAGCGCACCAAGCCGCATGTGAACATTGGCACGATTGGTCACGTTGACCATGGCAAGACGTCGCTGACGGCTGCGATCACGAAGTTCTTCGGTGAGTTCCGCGCGTATGACCAGATCGACGCGGCTCCGGAAGAGAAGGCGCGCGGCATCACGATCTCGACGGCGCATGTCGAGTACGAGACGCCGAACCGTCACTACGCGCATGTCGACTGCCCCGGCCACGCCGACTACGTGAAGAACATGATCACGGGTGCCGCGCAGATGGACGGCGCGATCCTGGTGGTTTCGGCGGCCGACGGCCCGATGCCGCAGACGCGCGAGCACATCCTGCTGGCGCGCCAGGTCGGCGTTCCGTCGATCGTGGTGTTTCTGAACAAGGTCGACCAGGTCGACGATCCGGAGCTTCTGGAGCTGGTCGAGCTCGAGGTGCGCGAGCTTCTGTCGAAGAACGAGTTCCCCGGCGACGACATTCCGATCGTCAAGGGTTCGGCGCTGGCGGCGCTGGAAGACTCCAACAAGGAGATCGGCGAGAACGCGATCCGCAAGCTGATGGAAGAGGTCGACGCCTACATCCCGACGCCTGAGCGTCCGATCGACCAGCCGTTCCTGATGCCGATCGAGGACGTGTTCTCGATCTCGGGCCGCGGCACGGTGGTGACGGGTCGCGTCGAGCGCGGCATCGTCAAGGTTGGCGACGAGCTCGAGATCGTCGGCATCCGCCCGACCTCGAAGACGACCTGCACGGGCGTGGAGATGTTCCGCAAGCTGCTCGACCAGGGCCAGGCGGGCGACAACATCGGCGCGCTGCTGCGCGGCGTCGACCGCGAGGGCGTCGAACGCGGCCAGGTGCTGTGCAAGCCCGGCTCGGTCAAGCCGCACACCAAGTTCAAGGCCGAGGCCTACATCCTGACGAAGGAAGAGGGCGGCCGTCACACGCCGTTCTTCACCAACTACCGTCCGCAGTTCTACTTCCGCACGACGGACGTGACCGGCATCGTGAAGCTGCAGGAAGGCACCGAGATGGTGATGCCGGGCGACAACGTGACGATCGACGTCGAGCTGATCGTGCCGATCGCCATGGAAGAGAAGCTGCGCTTCGCCATCCGCGAAGGCGGCCGCAC